>AUXO011277382.1_pt1 | contig 11636 bp, 8 predicted proteins | sample 768731 | NCBI WGS metagenome assembly AUXO01 (sample SAMN02715735, study PRJNA202380) | gut metagenome | biome: sheep rumen | host: Ovis aries | place: New Zealand: Palmerston North | reverse complement strand
AGAAAACCGACTTAAAATTCACAAGAACGTGTGAAAAAATGTAACAAGATAAGCAGTGTTATGCTATACTAATATAATACGTTGATTATGTCTAAATGACGAAAGGGAGCGCGGTATATGGCTGTTTCTTATAAGAAATTATTTAAACTTATGATTGATCACGACATGAAGAGAAAAGACTTAAAAGAAAAGACCGGGTTGAGCTATGGAACTATAGCAAAATTGGAAAAAGGTGACAACGTGCAGATGGAAGTACTTGAGAGAATCTGCGAAGAGTTTAGATGCTAGTTGAATGATATAGCAGAGATTGTATTCGATAAGTAAAAAGAAGAGCTTAGAGAAAATCTTTATGCAAAGCGTGAAGATGATAAGCTAAAACAACAATACATGAAATTAAAAATGCTAAAGAAGTATGATGATGGAGAACTGCCATTGCAATTGCTTAAAAACAATGGATTAACGCAGGTACAAAGACAGGCAAGAAACTCCAGAGAACTTCAAGCTTTTTTAAATAAATATGACAGAGAGGAAAATGATGGCAGAGATTAAATGCGAAATAACTAGGGAAATTGGCCAAATATCTGAAAGTGCTAAAGGCTGGACTAAAGAATTAAACATGGTTTCATGGAACGATGGAGCAGCAAAATATGATATTCGTGATTGGGCACCAGGTCATGAGAAGATGGGAAAGGGGATTACTCTAACAGAGCAGGAAGCTCGTGAATTATATGAGCTTCTTAGCAAGGCGTTGGAGCCTGAAGCTAATTAACTATTATCTAGAAAGAGAGATTTCTTATGAGCGAAATCGATGGACGAATAGCCCCTGTCTTTAAATGGGGAGGTGGAAAGCGGCAACTGTTAGATGAAATCTTGCCGTTAATTCCAGCTCATACAAGGTATTATGAACCTTTTATAGGAGGTGCAGCGGTTCTACTTGGATTACATCCTCCAAATGCGGTTATTAGTGATTTTAATGAGGAACTCATTAATACTTATATAACAATTCGTGATAATCCGGATGCGCTAATAACTGAGCTTGAAGAACATAAAGAGAAGAATTCGATAGAGTACTTTTATGAAGTGAGAGCTTGGGATCGAGATAAAGACGCCTATGCTGAATTATCAAACATTAAAAGAGCCGCAAGAACGCTGTATTTAAACAAAACTTGTTTTAATGGTTTGTATAGAGTTAATAGACAGGGATTATTTAATACTCCATGTGGAAAATACAAGAACCCAGATATTGTAAATAGTGAAAAGATAATGGCTATTCATGAATACTTATCAAAGAATAAGGTGGTTATCAAGCAGGGGGATTATAAAGAAGCATTAAAGGGAATTCGTAAAGGCGCGTTTGTTTACTTTGATCCTCCATATATGCCGCCAGAAAATGGTGATGAAACGTTTACGAGTTATACAGTTGACGGATTTGGCCCAGAACAACAAATTGAGTTAAAGAAAATATGCGATAAACTCACAGCCAGAGGAGTGAAGTTTATGCTTTCTAATTCATCCTGTAGTTTTATTAAAGACTTATATAAAGATTATGATATTAAGATTGTAAGTGCTAGAAGAATCGTAAGCGCGGATACATCAAAAAGGATACGCATTGATGAGGTATTAGTAAGAAATTACTAGGGGTATTGAGGTGATTTAATGGCGTTAAGATTATGGCCAAAAGATTTTGAGAGAAAAGAACAATATACAAAAGAAGAAAAAGCTTTACTCCGAAGTGCTGCTCAAAATCTTGGAGATGGACACTTTGTAGTTGGAGCTGATTTTTTAGGCTTGAGTTCTGAAAAAGTAAAAATGGGGTTTTATATATCTCCAAATAATGGCCTATTGTCGTTTTCTATTTATACGGAACATATAGATATATCCGCCATTGATAGGTATATTTCCTATGTTCAGATGGTAGAAACTATGGTTCAGACACGTCTTTTAGACTCAAAAGCGCTTATTGTTCGTGATGGAGATAACAAGTATTTGAAGTTTCCATATAAGCATATGATTATTTTTGCGAATGAACGGACTGGAATTATAAGTGCAAGAGATGAGCGTGTTGGTAGACTTGAAGCATATGCTTATGCACAGTTTTTGTATCCACTGGCTAAAAGACGATTAGTAGGAAAGAGTATTGACCTTGATTTGGCAAAAAATAGTAGAGTCGCGTATGATCCAAATTTCAAGCAAATTACAGAACAAGAAAGTAGAGCAATATTTGAGAGATTAGCTCCGGAATATACTGTTGTAATGCATGAAAAAGAACCAGTTGAAATAAAGCAAACTACTAAAGTTCAAAGTGAAGAAGATTTTAAAATAACTGGTAGAGAACAAGAGTACAAGACCTTTTTCTTGGATGAGTATCAAGTTGGCCTTGTAAATGACATGGGACGAGGACATAGAGTTTTACTTGCTAATCCGGGTGCTGGTAAGAGTGTGATTCTATTGTCTAAAGCATTTAAATATGCCAGTATGTTTAAAGACTCTAAGATTCTTTTAACGTGCTTTAATAGCAATTTGGCAGATTCTTATATGTTTAAAAAGAATTGCGCTGATTTTGGAAAGAATAGAAATCTTTACATTATGACGCTTCACAAATTGGTAAAACGTTTATTTGAAGATTGCCTTCATAAAAGATGCGATTCTAACATTGCAACGCCTGAGGAAATTCAGGAGTGTTTGGACAAAGTGAAATCAGGACAAATTAAGATGCGCTTTAAAGCAATATTTATAGATGAAGTCCAGATTTTTGAACCTATGTATTTGGAATTATGTTATGCACTGCTAGAAAAGAGTGAAGATGCTACCTTCCTTATGGCGGGGGATTTAAATCAAACTGTTAGATCTCAAAGTAGACGCGGAGATGCACCATGGAAGAAGATTAATGGTGTCAATTTGGATTTTACGGGAAGAGTTAAATACATTGAGAAGAATTATAGAAACAGCAAAGAAATCGGCGAGTATTTAAATAAAATGCTCTGCTATATGAATGAATATATGGAAAAGTACAACATGATTAGTCTGAAAGAATTTTCATATGATTCGTTTGAACCAGGCAATCATGAAGGTACAGCGTTAATAGTGAAAACTGGCATAAGCAGAATAAATATTCAAAAAGAGGTGATTAGCGCTATAAAGGAAATAGTTGCTAAATACAAAGTTGGATATTCGGATATTGCTGTGTTATTCCCGTTTAAAGAGAATCCTGCAATGAAGTATTATTTTATGCATTGGCTGACAAAAGCCATGGATAACGAAGATAATCCGATTCCATATTCATTTATTACCCAGCCGGTTGATGCTGGGCAGAATAAAGTACAGTTTAGTAAAACAACGGGAGTAGTGGTTTCAACTATTGATTCTTCATTAGGCCTTGATTTTAAGGCTGTTATTGTAGCGGGGCTATTTCCATATAATTATTACTACAGTGATGATGGAAAGAAGGAATTGATTTCTAGTTGGGAACAAATTGGAAAAATGTCAGCACAAGAACAAGAAACAGTTCAGGTGCAGATTAGAAAAATGTATACAGCTTGCTCTAGGGCTAGAGATATTCTGTATGTGATAAGTGATTTAAAAACTGGTTCACCAATGGAAAAAATATTGATTGAATCAAAGGAGAAGTAGGATGGCAAATAACTACAATATTTTAGCTGATTATATAGTGTCTAAGTATTCGAAAAGAATATCAGGAAGTGATATTGAAGAATATTTGATTGGTGAGGATCCTAGCGAGAGAGTGATGGTGGGGATGCTAGCAGAGAATCGAGTTGAAAATTCTCTTAATGGCAGTTATAAAGAAAACTCCGAAACACGATTTGAGAGTGTACCTTCTATTAGCCTAACTTTTGTTGTAAAAAAAGGCTCTAAAGGCTCGATACACATCATTCCAGAAGGGCTTCTGTTTTATACTGTAAAACCAGATTATGAAAAAACTATTGAGCATATATTGCAAACACATTCAGAGAAGGATAGAAAGATATATTCTTCGGTTAATGAACTATGTTCTGAGTATGCTGATCAGAAGCTTCAGTTGCCAAAAACATATAAGACAGTTGATATTTCCGTTGCTATGAGAGATGGAATAGAAATTAACTGTGAAGAGTTTAAATCAGGGAAGAAGCATTTAGAAGAGGAAATTAGCGGGAAATTGTCCTTGTTAGAAAACCAGATTATGGATGAAATTCGTATTATTCCTGATATGCGCATTTCATATTTTGATTTGGCTACCAAAGAACGATTTGAGGCAGTAAGTGCTGCAAAAGAAATGCAGTCACATCCTAGCTGGGCTATTGATGTAGTATGCAGTATTACTGAAGAAGAGGATTCTTATCGTTTCCTTTTGCAGATGGTAAATAACACCAATATAGAGGGAACAACAGATCTAGGATATGTGCCTAGAATCTTTAATGCTGGAATTAAGATTGTTGGTGATGAAGGAATTGAGTATCAGGATATTGAATTAGAGTATTTCAAAAACAGCTATAAGAATAGAGAACCTATTTATGCTGTTGCTGAGAATACGTCTGTTAAGTATGATGCCAAGACTAACACAATTGAAACCGATAACATCCCTGTATATTACCAGAACAGGCTTGTTACCAAAGATAAGTACAATAACTATATTACTTTTGAAAAACTGATTGATGATCCAGTAGCAAATCTAAGTTTTATACACAAAGAAATGCGCAAAGATTATCAGCAGAGGATAGATGAGTTCAATGATATTGTGTTTGCGAGTGCGAGCGCAAAGAAGAAGTTTAGCGAAGATCTAGATACCTATAAACAAGAATTGGATCGCTTTGAACGTGGTATAAAGCAGATTGAGTATAAAGATTTAGTAAAGAAATCTTTTATATATATGAATAAGACTTTCCAGCTTGAGATAGGAACAGGAAGGGTGTACCCAGGCTGGCGTTTATTTCAGATAGTTTTTATTGTTTCTATGATATGTGAAATGATTAGGAGCGAATATAAAGACGATAACACATTAGCACATACAGATATTGAGGTTGCGAACTTACTTTATTTCCCTACAGGTGGCGGCAAAACAGAGGCCTTTTTAGGATGCTGTGTTTTTGCAATGCTTTTTGATAGATTGAGGGGCAAAGACTATGGCTTAACTGCATTGCTCAAGTACCCACTGAGACTGTTGGCTGTTCAACAGTTAGAGCGTGTGCTTGTTGCAGTTATGAAAGCAAATATTATTCGCGAGCAATCAGATGAATTAAAAAACAAGAATCCATTTGAATTGGGGTTCTTTGTTGGAAAAAATAATACTCCGAACAATGTATCTGCACGGGAGCAATTAAGTGACAGAGGTGAGTTTGGGTCAAGTAGGGGATTGATTCTTGAAAGCGATGAGGAAACGCTGGAAGAATATTATAGATTCATAGATACTTGTCCTGTCTGCGGACAGAAACATGTCGGAGTAAGGTTTAACAGAGATAATTGGAAGCTAGAACATTATTGCAAGAATCCTGAATGTAGAATTGATGCGTTACCACTTTTGATTGTGGACAGTGAAATATATAGATATATGCCATCTATCGTTGTTAGTACTATTGATAAAATGGCCATGTTTGGAACTACAAATGATTTTAAATTGTTGTTTGGACAAGCAAAGAGATGGTGTCCGGTTCATGGCTTTTCATGTCAATCGAAATGTGCAGTTGATAGAGAAGGCTGCAAGGAATCACTTAGAACAGTTTCCAATCTTAAGGATCCAGTGCCAACGCTATTTATTCAGGATGAGATGCATTTAGTTAAAGAGAGTTTGGGAACATTTGATGCACATTATGAATCATTTGCAAACTACTATGCAAAGAATCTTGTGCCTGAAGAACAAAGAAAGCAGATTCGCTTTATAGGCGCTACCGCGACTATCTCTATGTATCAGCAGCATATTAAACACTTGTATCATATGACAGGAAGAAGATTTCCATGCGAATATCCATCAATGAAGAATGGAGAAGATTTTTATTCATATACAAATGAAAAAGATATCACAAGAATTCTTCTTGGGTATGCACCATATGGTAGGTCGATTACAGATGGAATGTGGGAATCTGTTTACTTAATGAGAACTATTCTATATTCAATGATAGCAGATGTGCCAGGAACTTTTGAAAAATTAAAAGAGCAGGGATTTGATGGGACCAAGGAAGAATTGGCGGATATGCTTTATGATTATTGGATTGAACTAGTATATAATAATCGAAAGGATGATGTAGGAGATTTAGCAAATTCTCTTCAGAATCAGGGCAATAACCACTTAGAGGAAAAAGGAATTCCTAAATTTAATATAGAACAGATGACTAGTGACGTTGACTTTCAGACGGTAAGAAAGACTTTATTTGATATCCAATCAAATAGAGGAAATTTAGAGAGTACTAATATTTTACTTGCTACGAGTACAATCTCTCACGGCGTAGATGAAGATTCATTTAACATCATGTATTTCTTTGGAATGCCTAATAATAATGCTGAGTATATTCAGGCTTATTCACGAACTGGAAGAAAATATACAGGTATTGTTATAGATATCATCAGATTGATGAGAACTAGAGATAGATCCTATCTTAAGAACTTTGTTGTATTTCATCAAAATCGAGATGATTTGGTTGAAGCCGTGCCAATCAATCGTTGGGCTAAAAATGCAATATACAGTACTTTGCCAGGGTTACTGTCGGCATTATTGATGCAGTATTATACGGTGATAAATGGAAAAGATGCAATGTATTGGGCTGTTGATCTTAAGAAACTCCTTAATGAGGGGCGCATTGACGAAAATGAAGTTATTCAGCATATGATAGGCATTTATGCATGTAATGAACATGAAAAAATGTCGTTGGCATACAAAGAGGTAATTGAAGAAGAGGTTCATAAGGTACTTGATGGTATTGCAAATGGTAACTTTCAAAAGGATGTATTTCTTAGTGATGCTATTTCAAAATATACACATGGAAAGAAGCGTCCGATGATTAGTTTAAGGGATACTGAGGAACAGATAGAAATCAAAATTTGAGGTGAATTGCATTGAAGAGAAGTAAAAGTCAAGCAGTCTATAAATTTCTTCCTGGAATGTGGGTTTCAGATAAAGATGATTCTGGTAGACCAATTTCAGCTGAGATAAAGAATTGGAATAACAAAAAGATGGAAAATATCTACCCAAATTTCATCGAAGGTGAAATAAAGCGTCAGATAAGACTCTTTGAAAAGAGAGGCGGAGATATTAATGCTTTTAATCTTGAAGGCGATAATTCATTTGCAATAGTAGAGCCGGCTTGTAATGAAGGAATCCCAGACATCATTGGAACGATGTCACCGCTGTTATTTTACTGTAGTTCATGTCATTACACGTTTCAGAAAAATGATGCAAGACAGGTTAACAATGGTACATGGAAATGTCCTAGATGTGAGAAGGGAACAGTGAAGCAACTACAAATGATTTACAGTTGCGAGTGTGGATATGCGCAACCTATAAAGCGTCCATTTGTTAAAGGGGTGCAGGATTTACTTTACAAGCCAAATCAAAACCAATACAAGATGTTTTATAAGCAAGGAAACGCTGAAAAAGCAGCTGAGTTTGCAGTTATATGTCCGAATTGCCAAAATAGATTAGTTCCAGACAACGCAAATTCTGGTCGTAACTATAAGCCTTTTTCTTTAAAAATCATTAATCTTGTTGATAAAAAAAGTGGAGATTTTTATGAGAAGGGTGAAGAAGCTCAGAAGATAGTTATTGCTAAGTGGTTTAATAAACTTTCGGAATCTCAATACAAAGAAATTCTTGATAATGTTGAGCTTGCATTTAGCGATATGATGCGAAGTGATGAACAAAGGAAAGAAGTTGAAGCTCAGGTCCAAGGAATGATAGATGAAGGCTTGATACCACCAGAGCAGTTTGGTATTTTTGTAAACAATTTGCTTAAGACAAAACAAAGTAGTGGTGGAGTTGAGCAGTATGCAGCTACATGTGACGAGCTATTCGCGCAGATGAAACGAAGAGGTGAAATGTTATATCAGCAATGGATTAGTAGTTATGCATACAAATTGATGCAATATAACACTATTAAGTTTGCTCGCCAGGTATTTACGCTTGAGGATGCAATAGAAAAACAACTGGAACTTGAATTTATTGAGTCAGCTGATGATATTCTCGAAATGAATAAGAAACTTGGAATAGTCAATATGCAGGTTGCTTGTAATATAGAAGTTATTAGCTGTACATATGGTTATACCAGAAAAACTGCTGATCCAATGAAGGCAAAGGAGTTAAACTCAAAGTGTAGATTGAAACTCAATGCTTACGATAAGACACGTGAAGGTAATGCAAATCTTGTATATGGTGCAAAGCTTGAAACAGAAGGTATATTGTTTGAAATCAGTCAAAAGAAGATTATAGAATGGCTATTTGCAAATAATATTGTTTCTGAAGAACAGTTGCCAGATATGGAAGATGAATTATCCATCAAGAAATGGTATGCTGAAAATGTAAAAGGCGATGAAATATCTATGTTTGGTGAAATTGATGCAAACCCTGAGACTATAGTTACGAAATATGTTTTTGCGTTACTGCATTCAATGTCCCATGCTTTTATTAAGACGGCTGGTGAAATTAGTGGCTTGTCTGGAAATTCACTTACTGAAATTGTTATTGCAGAAACTGCAAGTGTTTTTGTGTATGCGCAGACGACACAGGCAGTACCACTTGGCGCTTTGTCAGGAATGGCAGAGAATAATTATTATCAGTTTTTGAATAAAGTGTTTGATGAAACACGAAATTGTGTTTTTGATCCTATATGCACAGATAGAGATGATACTAGTTGTAGTGCATGTATGATTATTCCGGAAATATCTTGCAATCACTTTAATAATGAGCTGGGAAGAAAGTATTTGTATACGATAGACACACCGGAAAAAGATATGACTGGAAATATTACTGGACCGAGAGTAAAAAATCCACTTATTGGTTTTTGGGAGATGTAAAAATGGCGATAATGTATCCAAAAAATATAGCTCAATATGCACCTACCGACTCAGAACAGTTGGTTTATTATGAATTACAACATCAATTACCAGACAGTTTTGAAGTGTTTTATTCTGTTTCATGGACGTATAGTAAGAATGGAAAACGAGAAAAATCTGAGGCTGACTTTGTAGTTGTTAGCCCAAATTATGGCTTTTTGTGTCTTGAAGTTAAAGGTGGATATGGAATCAGAGTAGAAGATAATGAATGGACTATTCTAGACCATACATATGGTGATAGGAAACTATCGAGGTCTCCTTATGAACAGGCAGAGGCAAGTATGTATTTTTTTAAGAATGCTTATGCCAATGAATACAGCATTGATTATCAAGGGATTTTTGGCGCAGGTGTAATATTTCCGTTCTATGCCGTAAATGATATTGAAAAGCTGAGCAATAGATCAGAAGTATGTACCATTGATAGCACTGGATTGAATGATTTGTACAACCGTATAAAGAAATTATTCAAGTACTGGAGCGGTTCATCCTTTGGATTTAGGTTATATGAGAAAAATCAGCATAAAACCTTTGTGGAAATAATTCGTAAGAGAATAGCCATAGATGCTGCTGCAGGAGCGCTTGTAAAGTACAAGGAACGTCAGCTTGATGTTATTAATCGTGTGCAGGATGGATACATTTATTTTCTTTCAAATATTCGTCAGTTTTATGTTAGAGGTGGAGCAGGCACGGGCAAAACTTGGATTGCTATGAAAATGGCAGAATTAGAAGCACAAGATTCAAATAAAAAGGTTTTGCTTTTATGTGCATCACCTCATCTTGCAAAAATGATGAGGGAAAAAACGGACAAAGCAATTCAAGTATATAATATAGAGTCTTTAATTAATAAAATATCTAAGAATCCACAGGCTTATAAAGCACCAAAGTATGCTGGCGTAGTTGATTCGGTGGAGGAAGACGTTGAAAAGTATGATGCAATTTTTATTGATGAAGCGCAGGACTTTTCGGAAGATTTAGCTTTTTTGGTAAAGTCTTTATTAGTAGATGAAAAGGAATCCAGACTAGGAGTTTTTTATGATGATATTCAAGTAGTTAGAGATGATAGTTTTGGAGATGCATTTATGATTTCAACTCCACCGTTCCTACTACATGAAAATATAAGGAATACAGCGAATATATACAGCTGGGCTATGGAAAATACCGAGCTCGGTACCGATGTAATTGTCAATCCTGTTGAAGGACCATGGCCTGTTACAGAGAACATAAATGATAAAAAACACTTGGCTCATCGACTTGAGAATCTTTTTAAGAAGTTTTTAGAGGATGAGGATTTATCTTCAGATTCATTGGTTATTCTGGTTGAAAATACAGAGATCTTTATAAATGGCTTCAGCGGAGCTATAGCAAAATGGAAACTGGTTAAGGACTACTCTAATGATAAAGACGAAATCAAGGTTTCTTCAGTGGAAGACTTTAAGGGATTAGAGTCTGACATGATTATTTATATTCATGGTCAGAATACTACTGATAATCTTAACTATATTGCTTATACAAGAGCAAGGTATTATTTAATGGAATTGGTTATGAAGTGATGACTAGTAGATGGCAAGTATAAAGTACATAGAACGACAGATATGAAAAGAGGACTAGAAGGGATGAATAATAAAGAAATAATCGAAAAATGGATGTGTGCTTTCGATGATGAAGAGTTTCAGGATAAACTTCAAAACTATCGAAACCAAATAGAAAAAATTATCAAAGATTACATTCAGACCATAAAGAAAGATAAAAGCACAATGATGTTTGATTCTTTGGAATCAAGAATCAAGAGTCGCGATAGTTTTGAACAAAAATTAAGTAGAAACGATTATGTAAATAGGTGGGAATTGAAAGATGAAAAATCAGAAAACCAGAAGTTTATTCTAGAAAATCTTTCTGATGTGATTGGTTTTCGTATTTCTTGTTATTTCAAACAGGATGAAAAAATACTGTTTGAAAAATTAAAAAATGCAGGGCTTTCAAGTATAGTTTTTGATCCGAATACAAATACGAAACAGGCTAATGGGCATGACATTTATAAACTAGAAGGTTTATATAATGATGAATGTAGATTTGAAATACAGATAAAGTCTTTAGTGCATAATATTTGGGGAGAAGTTGAACATAAGACAATTTATAAGACCAGAGATTATGATTGTAATATTGAAGATAGACGGGCTATAACTGAAGGCACATATGGCATTTTAACGGCAACTGATACACAGTTAAACTCTCTGTTTAAAATGAATTATGATATTGACAAAATGCTGAAGGGCTTGTTTTATGAGCTGACAAAAAAAGATATTGAAAATGAATTTCACACGGATATTTTAGGTAAAGCCTATAATCAATTTTTTTGTATCTTTTATAAGCGATATCAAAAAGAAATACAAGAGTATGTTGCAAATAGATTGCTTGGAAATTCTATTATCTTGAAGAAGATTAGCACAGAATTAGACTCGTTATTCATAAATGATTTTAAGGAACGTTTACAGAGCCGATATTTAAATTATGACTTTGAACTTGTCAGAACTATATCAAAAGAAATTTTTGAATATAAAGATGAGGATGATTTTTATAGATTACTATTTAAAATACTAAGTCCA
>AUXO014732789.1_pt1 | contig 11637 bp, 8 predicted proteins | sample 768731 | NCBI WGS metagenome assembly AUXO01 (sample SAMN02715735, study PRJNA202380) | gut metagenome | biome: sheep rumen | host: Ovis aries | place: New Zealand: Palmerston North | reverse complement strand
ATAAATCTTTTTTGAACAATTGGAACTTGTTCCATTGGTATTTCAACACCCATATCTCCACGAGCTACCATGATTCCGTCAGATAATTCTAATATTTCTTCGAAGTTATCTATACCTTCTTGGTTTTCTATTTTAGAGATTATCTTTACTCTTTCTCCACCATTGTCATTTAATAATTTTCTTAAAGCTATAACGTCTGCGGCTTTTCTTACGAAAGAAGCGGCAATATAATCAAATCCTCTTTTGATTCCTTCTGTTATATCGTCAATATCTTTTTGTGTTAAAGCTGGTAAATCAACTTTTACATTAGGAACGTTCATTGTTTTTCTGCTTCCTAATTTTCCTGTATTTAGAGCTTTACAAACTATATCTTTATCTTTGATTTCTACTATTTCAAATTCTAGTGCACCATCATCTACTAATAATGTTCCACCAACTTGTACATCTTTATATAATTCTTTGTAGCTTATAGAAGTTCTTGTATTATTTCCTATAATATCTTCATTTACAAATGTAAATTCTTGTCCTTCTTCTACAACAACTTTTTCATTTCCTGTTTCTAACACACCAGTTCTGATTTCTGGTCCTTTTGTGTCTAATAATAATGCTACTGGTCTATTTAATCTTTTTCTAACATTTTTGATGTTTTCAATTTTTTGTCCATTTTCTTCATAACCACCATGAGAGAAGTTTATTCTTGTTACATTTAAACCAGCTGTCATTAATTTTTCTAGCATTTCTTCGCTTTCACTTGCAGGTCCTATTGTTCCTACGATTTTTGTTTTTCTTAATACTTTTTTCATTATAATTCCTCCCTTTTAATCACGATGTTCATTATATCACATTTTATGTAATTAATACAATATCTTTTTTCATTTTTTTGCTATTTTTTGCATTTTTTTGACATTTTTATTATTTTATATTTCTTTTTATGTTTTTTTATTTTTCATATTAGATATGTAGAACAAAAAGAAAGTACAATTTAATATAATCATACTTTCTTTTATAAATATTATCTCTGTTCTTCATTTTCTTCGTTAATATCTTTTTCTTCCTTTATAATTGGCATTTGAGTCATTAATCCATTATTATCTATGTTATACCTTTTATCAACTAAATCTTTTACAGCATCAACTCTATGTGTTACTAATAATAACATAACATCTTGTTCTTTTGCGTATTTTTTTATCATCTGTAATTGTTGTCTTATTAATCTATCCTCAACATTTCCAACTGGTTCATCAACTATAATTGCTGATGCACCATCATTTATTCTGTAGAACAATTTTGATAATGATAATCTTTTTTGTTGCCCTGTTGAATATTCCATAAATTTCTTTGATGCCATTTGTTCTAATAATTCTTTTGATTTAAGGCCTGAATCCAATTCTAATTCTTTCATAATTTTTAATAGATTAATTTTTTCTTTGTCATCTAATTCAGATACACTTTCTTTTCCTGTTATTTGAAATAATACATTTGTTTCATTACCAAGTTTTATATCTGGTCTAAATGAAATGTATTGATTTCCTAAACTATCTACTTCATCTTTACCATCTAATTTTATACATTTTTGATTATTTATATCTCCTCTTTTTAATAATCTTAAAAATGTACTTTTACCTGTTCCTGATTCACCTGATAATAATACTGTTTCTCCTTTTTCCATACTAAATTCAGGAATATGTAATTTAGTCGCATATGTAACTTCTCCAGTTTCATAATTCTTTTTAGGATAAAATTTTCCTTCAAAATCTTTTACTTCTAATTTTTCAAATGTTTTTTTAGCACCTTCTAATGGATATACTTTTTCTTCCATTTGTAATAAAATGTCTCGTATTTCTTCATAAGCTTCTTCATATTCATTATTAGTTGTCTTCATATCATTAATTTTTCCAATTGCTCTAATTGTTGAACTTAATGCACCTTTTGTTGCTTGTACACTTAAAAGTGCACTTGCTAATGATTTTCCATCTATTTTTCCATTTTCATTAATTTTTATTTTTGAATTTATATACATACCAGTAATTAGAGCAACAACAGTCTGTATAGATGTTTCAAAGACTGCTTCATTTTTTCCTTGTCTTTTTTTCCAATCCCATTCTTCTTTATTAGCTTTTTGAACTACATCAATAGCATCTTCTTTGGCATTTATACTAATTTGTTCATTGAAAATTGCATTATCAATCAATCTATGCGTTTTTGAAGTTAATTCTCTTCCTTTATCTCTTTTTTTACGCCAATTAGGGTCACCTATTAGAGGGATTGCACTAGCTGCAACTGTGACTAAACCTATTGTTGTTCCTTTTTTATCTGTTCTATTTTCTTTCTTCGGCTCTGCAATTGTTTTAGCAACTGTTCCAAGTATTCCAGCTACCCCAAAGCCTAATTCTATATAATTTTTAATTTTTTTAGTATCTATATCTTGAGATAGTTTTTCAAACATTTCGAATTTTCTGATAACCTCTTTATCTGTCATACTAGTATCATATATAATTTCTTTTTCTTTGCCATCTACAATTTCTTTTCTAGTTTCTTGCTTTAAAATTATTCCATCTCTTGCAGCCTGAGCTATATCCGAATAGCTATTTAATACTTCCATTTGATATTTGGCTTCAGCTTCTGTATCAGATAGTCTATATAACCTTCTTATACTATCTTCTATAATATATCTAAAATTCCAGATATTTAATTTAGTTTTTGAAACATCTTCATTTCCTATTGCTAATTTGTCTCTTTGTGAATCCATGCCATCATATATAGCTTCATGTAAAATAGATACTCCTGTTGTTATCTTTTTCCAATCATCACTTTTTAATGTTCCTTTTTGATATGTTCTTCTAATCTGTAATTTTTTCTTATCTTTCTTCTTATCCTTCTTTTCTTCTTTTTCTTCACGTATTCTACTAATTTCTTTGTCTATTTTGTTTGTAATTAATTTTATAGATATCCCATCTTTTCCTTTATATTGTTTATCCATAAAATACCTCCTATGACAAAATATTACATAAATATTATATCATATTTTAAGCCCTCGAGCAATATTATGGAAACCAAAAAGTTATATAGACTTAAGCTATATAACTTTTTACTTTTATTTTCAATTATATATTTATATTATTATTTATCATAACCTGGCTTTTTTAATAGTTTAAACATATTAGTTTTATATTTTTCTACGCCTGGTTGATTAAATGGATTAACTCCTAATATCATTCCAGAAACAGCACATGCTTTTTCAAAGAAATATATTAGTTCTCCTATACACTCTTCATTTAATTTTTCTATTTCGATTTTGATATTTGGAACATCTCCATCAACATGAGCTTTTATTGTTCCTTCCATTGCTTTTTTGTTTACAAAATCAAGATCTTTTCCTACTAAATAATTTAATCCATCTAAATTATCTTCATCAATATTTATTGTTATTTCGGAATCAGCCTTTTTAACACTAAGTACTGTTTCAAACAAATCTCTTCTTCCTTCTTGAATATATTGTCCCATTGAATGTAAATCTGTTGTTAAATCAACTCCAGCTGGGAAAATTCCTTTATTGTCTTTTCCTTCGCTTTCTCCAAATAATTGCTTCCACCATTCAGTAAAATAATGTAATTTAGGTTCATAATTAGCAAGTATTTCGATTGTTCTACATTGTTTATATAATATATTTCTTATAACTGCATATTTATAACAATCATTATATTTTAAATTTGCATCATCATATTTATCTTGGGCGATTCGTGCACCTTCCATTAATTTATCAATATCTATTCCTGCTGCTGCAATTGGAAGCAATCCTACTGCTGTTAAAACTGAATATCTACCACCTACGTTATCAGGTATTACAAATTTTTCATACCCCTCATTATCAGAAAGCGTTTTTAATGCGCCTCTTTCTTTATCTGTTGTAACATATATTCTGCTTCTCGCTTCTTCTATACCATATTTATTTTCTAATAATTCTCTAAATAATCTAAATGCTATCCCTGGTTCTGTTGTTGTTCCTGATTTTGAAATGACATTTACTGAAAAATCTTTATCTCCAATATAATTTATTAAATCATTTATATAATTCGGACTTAAATTATTTCCAGCATAAAGGATTTGTGGAAATTTTCTTTCTTCTTCTGGTAACAAATTATAAAATGTATTTGTTAAACTTTCAATAACAGCTCTTGCCCCTAAATAAGATCCTCCTATTCCTATTACAACTAATATATCTGATTCTTTTCTTATTTTTTTTGCTGCTTTTTTTATTCTTGCAAATTCTTTTTTATCATAATTTGTAGGTAATTCTAACCAACCAATAAAATCTTTTTCATCATTTGATCTTTTGTGTAATTCTTTATGAATTCTCTCGATATCTTTTTTGTATTCCATTATTTCATTATCTGCAATTTTTGTATTTTTTAAATCAATACTTAAGTTTTTCATATGTATCCCTCTTTTCCTCGAATTTAAAAATTTTATAAACTTTGTTTTAAAGTATCTTTAACTATCTGTATTATATACAATTAATTTTCAGATTTCAATACTTCATCTAATACTTTACTTAAATATTTCATACTATTTAAACATTGTTCCATTGTATTTCCCGTTGCTCCAACTTCAATTATACTAGCATATTTACCAGTATGTTGATTATACCTATATTTTGTAAGCATTATTGGTTTAAATAATCCTGGATACATCTCTTCAGCTTTTTCCTGAACTTTCACTGCAAATTTTAAGTTTTGATTCCAATTAGGATGCCATAATCCACCTTCATTTGTACCTATTACAAACATTATTTGTGCACATACATCATTATCTCCAATTTTTACAGATGGAGCATAATCGCTTTTGCTTCCAACTGCATCTCTATGTATATCAAAAATTATATCTGATTTATTAGTTTTTAATATATTTTCTACTGTATTTAATGAGTTCGTATATGAGCCATTATATGATGGATAATCATGATAATCTTTATTGTGTATTACATTATATCCATATTGTTTTAAATTTTTTTCTAATTCATCCCCTACTCTTGCCACAGTAAAATTTAAATCAGTTGTTCTAAATGTTCCTGTTGGTGTGTATGGAAAACTATCACTTGATGTATAGCTTTCACATGTATGTGTATGAAATAATAATATATTTTTATTATCTATATTAATATTAGGACTTACGATATCATTATTTAATTCAAAAGAAGTTTGATTTTTTATTTTAACTTTACCATATTCAAAGTTATAATTTAATTGTATAGGATTTGGAGTAACTACTTCTGTTTTTAAATTTGTTTCTACTTGTTTATTTTCTTCTTGATTTAAATTTAAATCTGTACTTGTAATTTGTATATCTTCTCCTTCTAAATCACTTTCGACATCATTTTTAGTTTTATCTATTCCTTTTACTAATCCTACTTGGCTATCTATTATATCCTCAAAGAAATTACTTTCATGAGCTTGGGGATTACCATCGTCCATTTTATTTATTTCTTTTATCAATGAACTCGTTTCATTTATACAACTTGTTAAATCATAATTAAAATAACTTATTTTTTTACTATGATCATTCATATCCTTAATATCTTTTTCACTTCTCTCCGGATTTATTGTATTTTCTTCACTAGCTTGTTTCATATTTGAAAATATTTTTGTTGTATACAATACTGCTGCTATTATTATCGTAAGAAATAACAGATATTTTATTAAATCTTTTAATTTAAATATTGTAACATTAAACATTTTTATCTCCTTGTATCTTAAGTATATTATATATATGTATATTCAAGGAAATTAGAAATATACCAAAAAAAGGCGACAATCCATTACAGATCATCACCTCTAAGTCCGTATTTCATTATGTTTACCTAAAATTAAACTTTTTTCCAGAACCAATCTAAACTATTATTATAACTCTTTTTATTTTTTTCTTTTGCTTCTATATCATCTACCCATAAGTATGAGAAGAATGAAATTAAAATGAATACAAAATCAATCATAACACATCTAGATAGTGTTTCTGCCATAAATCTAAATTCTTCTGATAATGTAGTTAATTGAGCTACGTGTATTATCAAAACTCCTAAATAAGCTATTAATGGTATTGCAGCAACTCCACTTTTTTTAATTTCTTGTGCTAAGAATACTAAAAGTATTGTGGCAGCTAGCATTAATACTAATGTTAATGGTTGTGAAATATCAAATATAAACATATTTATTCCTCCTATTTTCTTTTGTAGTATAATTATAATATCATTATGTTTTATTATTATCAATTAATATTGTATTACTTTTATATTACATTTTTGTTACAAGAAATAAAAAGTACTAAATAAATTAGTACTTTTTAAAATATACAATTATTTTAGTTTTTCTTCGATTAAGTCTGCAACTTCTCTTGCTTTTTTAGTTATATATTCTTGGTCTTCTCCTTCAATCATAACTCTTACTAATGGTTCTGTTCCTGAAGGTCTAATTAATACTCTACCATTTCCCGCAAATTCATTTTCTAATTTTTCTATTGCTGCTTTAATTTCTTCATTTTCTTTATAATCATATTTTTTATCTGAATTTACTTTTGCATTAATAAGTACTTGTGGATATAATTTTATTATTGATGCCATTTCTGAAGCTTTTTTGCCTTCTTCTAATATTGATTTGATAAGTTTTATTGCTGTTAACATACCATCACCTGTTGGATTATAATCCAATAAAATTACGTGTCCTGATTGTTCTCCACCTAAATTGTATCCGCTCTTTAACATTTCTTCTAGTACGTACCTATCTCCAACTTTTGTTTGAACTAGATTTAAATCATTGTTTTCAGCAAATTTATTTAATCCTAAGTTACTCATTACTGTAGCTACGACTGTATCTTTATTTAATTTGCCTTTTTTCTTTAATGAATGAGAAATGATAGCCATTATCATATCACCATCAATTTCATTTCCTTTTTCATCAACTGCTAAACATCTATCTCCATCACCATCAAACGCAACACCCATGCTTAATTTATTTTCTACTACGAATTTCTTTAATCCATCTAAGTGTGTTGATCCGCATCCATCATTGATATTTATTCCATTAGGATTATTATTTATTATTTTATATTTTATTCCTAATGCTGTGAATACTTTTTCAGCAACTTTATATGTAGCACCATTTGCAGTATCTAATCCTACGATAAAATCATCAGTCATTACTTTTTCTATCTCATCATCAAAATTCTTTCTAAAGAAATATACATATTCATCAATTAAATCTAAAGCATATTCTGATACACCTATTTTTTCATTAACAGCTGTAAGTTCATCTAATTTTCCTGATTCCATTACTTCTTCTATTTCTTCTTCTAATGAATCTGGTATTTTCATACCTTTGTTACTGAAATATTTTATTCCGTTAAATTCAAAAGTGTTATGTGATGCTGATATAACAACACTGGCATCCGCATTTAATTTTCTTGTTAAATATGCAACACCTGGTGTTGGTATAACACCTAACAATTTAACATTTGCTCCGTAACTTAAAAATCCTGCAACCATCGCACTTTCGATTAGCGTTCCTGATATTCTTGTGTCTCTTCCTATTAATATTGTAGGGCTTCCTTCTTTATGTTTTGATAAAACATAAGCTCCTGCTTTTGCTACTTTATAAACTAGATCTGGTGATAATTCCGTATTTGCTATTCTTCTTATTCCATCTGTTCCAAAATATTTACGCATTTCAATTCCTCTTTTCTTTAATTATACTTTTTTCTTTTATTTATAATTTTATATGTCCCAAAATTCGCTGCTGCAATTAAGTTCATAACATATTATATGTTATTTTCTTTAAAATTTCAACGATTTTTATCAAAATTCGATTATAATCCTTTTATTTAAATAAACCTATGTTCATAAACATTTTTTCTTTAAAATTATATTCTATTTTTGATGGTGTTCTAATTTCTATTTTTTTATTAGCTAATGCTAATTCAGGGTTTTTTGTTGTTAATTCTTCTAAACATTCTTCACCAATAATACTTTCAATTTCCATTAAACATTCTGGCATTCTTTTATATATTGTATGTTCTCTATGTACATCTGATCCTAAAAAATGAACTAAATTATTTTCAAACATTTTTCTGACTAAGTTTTGAGGCTTTTTACCATATTGTCCTATTATACTACCGTAGTTTGCTTGAAGTAAAACTCCTTTTTCAACTAAATCATATAATAATTCTGGTTCTTTTTGCATAAAAGCATATCTTTCTGGATGTGCTAATATTGGAACTATTTTATATTGTTGCATTTGATAAATTATATTATAGAGATTTAATGGCTCTGAATTTAATGGTAATTCAAATAATACATAACTTGTATTATTTATTGTTGATGCTTTTGCATTTTCTAAAAGTCCTATCATATTATCTGACATGTAAATCTCATTCCCCAAATATAATTTACCTGCATAATTTTTAATATATAAATTTTTAGATATTGCATCTAGCCATACTTCTCTTTCTGCAACATCTGTCTCATAATATCCTTCCATATAATGTGGAGTTAATACTATCTTATCAAACCCCGCTTGTTTTGCTTCTTCAATTAAATTAAATGTTTCTTCTATACTTCTTGAACCATCATCAATGTTTGGTAAAATGTGTGTATGAAAATCAATCATTTTAATGTTACTTCCTCTCTTGTTTTTCGTATTTTTTCATTTATTATTTTATTTATTTCCTTCAAAAGTGTCTATATCATTTTTTACCACATTTTCATTGTTTTTGTCAATAATGTTTTTATTATTTATTGGATTAGTTAATGATTATTTAGTTTTATTTTGTATATCCTGTTTTTTCTATTATTCTATTGCTTATTTCCTTTATATTGTCGGGAACAATATAATCTTCTTGTCCAAATAATTCTTTATGTAATCTCTCTACATTACTTTCTAATGTGACTGGTACACCATACCATCTATCAAAAGTAATTCCTTTACTTTCATAAGGCCAACCAATATTATCATTTAAGTCAATTTTTGATAATTTTGGTAATAATGAAAGAATTTCTACAGGTGAAACATTTGTATATATATGTGGAAGTATTTCATTTGCTATCTCCGTTAATTCAAATATACTTTTATTTTTTGCTTCTTCCATCATAGCGACTAATACTGTTCTCATTCTTTCTGTCCTTTTATAATCGCCCCCCTCTGTACTACGTATTCTAGAATATGCAACCGCTTGAACTCCATCTAATTTTTGTGGTCCTGTAGCTGTTACTTCTTTAGTTGCTATTCCAGTACTATTAGATGTTACTTTTGCACATTGATTTAAATAATTAATCTCATCACTTTTTACATCTATTGTTACTCCACCAATTTTATTAATTGCACTTGCTAAAGAATTAAAATTTACTGCTACAAACTCTTTTATATTTAAATCTAAGTTATTATTTAAAGTTTCCATAGCAAGAGGTGCTTCTCCATAAGAATAGGCATGAGTTAGTTTGTCTAATCCATGCCCTTGTATATCTAAATATGTATCTCTGTATACAGAAAATACTTTTGCTTCATCTGATTGATTGTTGATACTTAATATAATTATACAGTCGCTTCTATTGCCTATTGAATATTCATCTTCTCTGCTATCTACTCCAAATAAAACTATATTTCTATAACCAGTAATATCTTCATCTTCGTCTCTTGTCATACCTACATCATGTATATTTATATCAACTTGTGTAACTTTGTTTAGCTTATCCCATACATACCAAACTGTTACACCAATAATTGAAACTAGTGTTAATACTAATATTAATACTATAATCAAAAATGCTTTTGAACCGCGTCTTTTATTAGCTTTCTTTTCTGCTTTCTTAACTTTTTTTGCTTCTTTTCGTGCTTTTCTTTTTGCCTTATTTTCTTCCTTCTTCTTTGCTTTCTCAGCTTTTTCTTCTGCCTTTTTAGTTTCTAATACTTTCTTTTCTTCTTCCCTAAGAGGTTCTTTTGGCTTTTTAGTTTTTTCATTTTCCTTCTTCTTGTCTTCTACTTTTAATTCTTCTTTTTCTTCAATTTTTTCAGATTCTTCGAATTTCACTTCTTCTTTGATTTTTTCTTGGGGTTTTTCTTCTTTAGTAGTCTCTTTATTTTCTTTTTTATTATTTTCACCAATCTCTTTTATTGGCTTTTTAGTTTTTTGTTCTTTTTCTTTGTTTTGTTTCTTTTCTTGTCTTTCTTTTTGTCTTTTTTCTTTCTTTTCTTTTTTCTCTTTCTCACGTTTTTCTTTTAAATCTTGTTGTTTTTTCTCTTTTTTGGCCTTTTCTTTTTCTTGTTTTTCCTTTATTTTTTGAGCTTTTAATTCTTCGTCTTTTTCTTCTACCCCTTTTTCCATTTTCCCCTCCTATATAACTATTTACATAACGCAATTATAGTTGCCATTATTGTACCATAAAAATATATTTTTAGCAAGAAAAAAGGTAGATTTATATAAAATCCACCTTCCTCATACTACAGCTATATTATGCGTTTTTAATATTTTTTATACATTTAATTTTTCTTTAACTTTCAGTATTTATTTTTTCAATTTTTTGTTCTTTAATTTTTCCTTCAAAGTGTTTTTTTACAATAGTAACTACTTTATAACAAATCATTACTCCAACTATAACACCACATGTATCTATTAGTACATCTCTAATTTCTCCGCTTCTCCCATCAATAAACAATTGGTGAATTTCATCTGAGCAAGCATATACAAAACCTATAATCAAAGAAATAATCTTTTGTTTTGCCTGCGTCAATTTATATGTTGATAATAATCCCATAGATAATATTCCAACCGCAATATATATTGTAAAATGTGCTAATTTTCTTATAATTGGTTCTATAGCCTTTATAGTTTTGTATTTTGCTTCATTTGGTTCATTTTTTCTAGTTAAATTTACAATACCTTGAGAAAATTTCATACTTATACCTGTAGATTCTTTTGCATTTTGATTAGAAAATACAAAAATTAAAGAAAATACACCTAATAGCAATAAGATTAATATTGCTCTAATCATATTTAATTTCATTATTTTCTCCTTTGTAATTACATTTTTTCTGGCATTTGCATGCCTAAAAGATTAGCCCCTTCTTTTAATGTTTTACTTACACAATATGTTAAAAATACTCTTGCTGCTTGCACTTGCTCATCATCATCAATAATTTTATTTTCATTATAGAATGTACTAAATGCTTTAGATAAATCTATTAAATATCTTGTAAGTAAACATGGTTCTTCTTTTTCAGTTACTTGAACTAACATATCTTCAAAATTATATAATAATTTTATTATATTTTTAGAATATTCATCATTAAGTTTTTCTACATCAATTTCATCAAATGTAGGAACCTTATCAACTTTTCTTAATACACTCTTAGTTCTTACATATGTATATTGGACATAAGGTCCTGTTTCGCCTTGAAAATTTAACATTTCATTTATATCAAATACTTCATCTTTTACTCTGTTTGTTGCTAAATTATTGAATATAACAGCTCCAACACCAACTCTTTTTGCAACTTCATCTTTATCATCTAAATCTGGATTTTTTTCTTCAATAATCTTTTTAGCTTCTGCTATTGTATCATTTAATAAATCTTTTATTTTTACAAAATTACCTTT
>AUXO012585535.1_pt1 | contig 11637 bp, 17 predicted proteins | sample 768731 | NCBI WGS metagenome assembly AUXO01 (sample SAMN02715735, study PRJNA202380) | gut metagenome | biome: sheep rumen | host: Ovis aries | place: New Zealand: Palmerston North | reverse complement strand
ATTTCCAAAAAATTTCGTCTATGAGCGAAGGTCCGAGCGAATAGAAATTTTTAGTGAAGAGCAGACCTACTGAGAGAAACGGGTTTGACTCGTTAATGAAATGGAACATTGAAACGAAGTGGAAATGTGGAGTGTAATAGAGTCATGGCCGTTAGGGGAAGGCGTTTCTCTCATTTTCATTTTCGTGTGTTATTCTTCAAACTAGGATTTAGCGAGATTCTCGCTTATTATATAGTTTGATATATTTACACACGATTACTCGCTCCACTACGTTTCACTCCGTTCCGCTCGCTAAGTTCTCCTTACCAAACTCTCTATCCTTTCCTTTTTCCTTTCCACTCCATTTCATTCCGTAAAATAAAAAAAAATAGACCAGATTTTTATTTCTGATCTATTTTCTCATCATCCTCTTGTCCTATCCAATAACCTTCTGGAAATTGACAGCGACCAAGAAGTGGTTTATTTTCGTTCAAGGAGATAGCGTACATAAAAGATTCCTCGTCTACTCCTGTTTTCCCGATATAATTATTACCATTCTCTGATATTCTTGAAAATATAGCGAGTATCCATGGTTTAGAGTATTCAGGTTTAACTAGGCATACTTCACCTGGTTTTAATTTTTTATCATATCCAGACTTAACTAATTCTTTATAGTATGTTTTCCAATCCTTACCTTGTTCTGGGTAAAGAAGAGTCACACCGTCAGGGCTTAGTTTACCATTATGATCATGTTGTATTAAGTCTCCTGTTCTAAGTCGTACAACAATGGACATAGAATTAACAGACTCGAGTAAAACTGGGCCATATGCAAGTGAATAAATTCTAGTTCTCCCAGGTTCCATTTCTCCAAGTCTAATTAAATCTTGTATTAGGTTACTTAATGTTCTCTCCATATCTTATTTCTGATTCTATTCTTATTTTTCGAAATACAAACACTACTGCATCTGTTTCTGTATTATATTCTACTGATACTGGGTTAAAGTCATAATCCTTCAGTAATCTTATTAAATCCTCAGGTACAACTATTTCCTGTTCAGAGATTATATTAATCCAGAAATCCTCATCAAAAACGCTATCCTGTAATATAGATACAGTTATTTCAGTGGGTTTATAATAACAGGCTTGGATCAATATAGTATCTGATTTTTCCCAAGTTGTTTGAGAAAGGGAAATAAATGAATTGAGCAAAAACACTAAAATAATTATGGGTTTTTTCATATATCTTCTTTCCAGAGTTTATATAAAAATTCAGTTTGTGTTATTTCTTCATTATCTCCCAGTGTTTTTAATAGTTCCTCAAATTTTTCGTTTGCTTCTTTCTTTGCATCTATATATTCCTTAATAGATGTTATAAGAGTAATAATTAATAACGCTGAGTATAATACCAGAGAAAATAATCCTGGTTTTAAGAAGAGGTATAAGATTGATGATAACATGAAGATAATAAAATAAGGTCTCATCTTTCTCACGAATTTTTCCTCTCTATTCTGTACAATAAAGTGAGCTATTAATTCTATAAACTTCTTATCATTATTCATAACAAATATAAGGGTTTCAAATTAAGATTTCACACTCTAGAAGGCTTGAAATACTTATATATGTAATGTATAAACCAAATTAAACTTTTAAATATGACGAACAACTTTATACTCAATCTAGAGAATCAACTTAGAGGCATATCAACTAGATTGAAGGAATTACATTTTTCTGCCTCTTCAATTACGATACACAAACTTATAGATGAGTTTGATTCAGAGTTCCTTGAGTTTGAGGATGAAATTATGGAAAATTCTCAGGCTCTTTGGGGAACTATAAAACCCGGTGAGCTTGAACCTATTCTTCCAGAGGGTACAACTTTTTTGAAGCTTCTTGAGGAGATACGTGGAATCTTAGCTGGTATAAAGAAAGAAGCGGGTGATAGTATGATGTGGACTGGAATTATAAATATTGTTGATGGATTCTGGTCTACTGTAAATAAGTATGTGTATCTTATTAATTTAGAAATGGGGATAGATTAACTTCTATCCTTTTTTTTTGTTCCCCTTGTTTTCCTTATATTTGACGGGAGGAAAATCAAAGCCTCTCGTGATAATATAAGTATGTATTTTTTTAAAGGAAGATTAGAAAGAGGAAAGATTAGAATTTATCCGGTTGCTGGACAAAAATTCCCTAGTGGTTTAGAGGTTAATGAAGACTTTAAGGTAAAATGTCCAAAACATCTTAGAACTAGTGATTTATTTACTGTATATGCTAGTAGAAATTTGAATATAATAAAAAATAAAAAATATTATTCAGCAATCGGATTTTTCGTTGTTTCTCCTGATTCTTCGTATATGGAAGAATATAAAAAATTAACAGTACCAGGTGGAGAGCCGACAGTAGCTGATAAGAAGGAAAAAGAGGAAGTTATTACTCTTTACAAATCCATCATGACATCAGAGACGATAAAAGCACCGACATCTGATAAGGACGGGTTCTTTATACAGCCAGAAGATTGGGGTCTTTTAGTTAGAAATATAAAGAAACATGTAAATACGATGATTCTTGGCCCTGCAGGTTCTGGAAAAACTTCTTGTATTAGTGTTATTTGTGAGAGATTAGGATTAGATCTTCATATATTTGATATGGGAAGCATGACTGATCCGATATCCTCTCTTCTCGGTGTTCATAGATTAGAAGATGGTGCTAGTATTTTTGATTACGCTAAATTCACACAAGTAATTCAAAAGCCATGTGTGATTCTATTAGATGAATTAAGTCGAGCTCCACAATCAGCCATGAATATTCTCTTCCCCTGTCTTGATGATAGAAGAAGTTTGAATATTGAAATGGCATGTGGTAAAGGGGTACGTGAGATAAAAATACACCCAGATGTAACTTTCATGGCTACTGCTAATGTAGGTGCTGAATATTCTGGAACTAATTCTATGGATAGAGCACTAGTAAATCGATTCTTTACTTTAGAGCTTGGGTTTATTCCGCCAGAAGAAGAATGTAAAGTATTAAGAAAGAGATCTGGCGTAAATGAGAAAGATGCTAAGCTTATAGTTAAGATAGCGAATAACATTAGATCTTTAGCTACAAAGCAGGAGGTATCTGTTAGTCCAAGTATCAGAGAGACCTTAATGGTATCTGACCTAGTATCTGATGGTTGGGCCTTAGGAAGAGCTATGCAGATGGTTTACCTCCCACTATATGAAGGATCAGTAAGTGAAGGTGAGAGAAGCACTGTTTTCAAAACAATATCTAGTTATTAATTATGTCAGATTTTATTGGAGTTGGAGGTTCTTCTGAATTTTCAACAAGGTCCACATACACTTCCTGGTCTAAGTGGGAAGGGTGGTCTAGTACAAGAAAATATAAATCATCCCTTGGTTATGGAGAGTCCAGTTTCTATGATTATTCAAGGGGAAGCTATTATAAGACATATAGCTCAAGGTATACTGATCCAGGAGATAAGGAGGAGATTGAGAAATTATTAACCTCTGCATATAAGTCAGTTAGAGAGGCTGTAGTTATATTAGATTTTCCATTTAGAGTAGATATCTGTTTTGCATCTAACTCCTTTTTTAAGCATTCAGGAAAGTCAGAAAATAGAAGAAAATTATTTCTGAGTACTAAATGCTTGAATAGTTCTAAACTAACTGATGCTAATAAGATTGATATACTTTGTGGAACTGGTATACATGAAGCATCACATCTTAAATATACTCAACTAAGAGTTCTATATTCTCTAAAAGATAGAGATATAGAAAATAAAGAGCTTATATACATATTTTCTAATCTCTTAGAAGATGAGAGAGTTGAGGATATGCTTCTTAGAGAAAGACCTGGATATTTAGAGTATATAACAAAGAAGAGAGATTACGATTTTAGTATATTCCCCAAGATATTTGATAATGTAATAATTGAAACTATCAAATATATAAGATACAAAGATAAGCTTAAGGAGGATAGTATAATTAAGGATTTTCCTGATATAGTTAATGGAATAAATGATCTATTAACTAAGTGTCCTCCAAAATCAACTAAAGATTCATGTGTCGTTGGGGAAAGTATAGTTAATCTGATATTAAATACTCTAAACTCCTCTTTGCCAGATAAAAATGTACAGGAGATGATTGAAAAAGTATTATCTAATAAAGATAAGCTTGTAGATCCTGTTTTTGCCGGTAAAGATGAGAGTATACCATATAAAGATCGATTTGAAGTAGAGAGTAGACAGACTAGTATTTGTAATGGATCTGATCTCGAGTTATTTGAATCTGTAGGAAATGGTGATATAGAAAAATTCTCGAAAGCCTATTTTGAAAATAACGAGCCAAGTGAAAGGACCGTCGAAGTTTATAATACGATAAAACGAGAAATATCTAAATATGTACCAGCTCTAAAGAAGACATTAATATCATCTTATAAAAACTATGACTTTATTATTCCAGGTTGTAGATCGGGATTATTAGATACCAATAAATTAGCGGAAGCTTATCAAGGTGTCCCACAGGTTTATTGTAGACAGGGACATGTTAGGACTAATAGAACAGCCATATGTGTTTTAATAGATGAGTCTGGGTCGATGAATGGTGGTGTATCTGGTTCTTACTCTACAACTAAATCCACGATTGCTAGAAAAGCTGGAATATTATTAAATGAAGCTTTTGGGTTTCTTCCTGGTGTTGATCTATTTATTTACGGACATACTGCAGATATATTAGATTATGGAGCAACTGAAGTTATCGTATATAAAGAACCAGGTGCTAAGTATAGTTATACTTCCCTTGGTGGTATTACAGCAAGGTGTGAAAATAGAGACGGATGTGCTATAATTAGTGTTGCAAAGAGAGTTAGAAAATTTACAAATCAATTTTGTACTTTCTTTGTTATATCTGATGGAAGCCCTAGTGCTTGTGACTATAGAGGAAGAGAGGCTGTTCTAGATACTGCTGAGAAGATAAAAACAGTGAGAGATACTATGAATATGAATGTTATTGGAGTTTGTATTGATAGTGTTCCTGACATGCCTAGAATGTATGGAACCAACTATATAAATCTTTATGATGATCTATCAAAGTTTCCATCACTGTTAGGTAACCTAATTAAAAAATCTATTTCAAATAGTAGAGAAACAACAATATCCTAAAAACCTTATAATTGTATGAGATTGGCTTAACATATTTATTAATGGATGATTCTGGGTTAGAAGAGTATTCATAATAAAGAATTATATAAATAACTAATAGCTAATTTATAATTTAATAAACAAGGTGTTATTTATATTAAAGAATACTTAATCTCGAGTTTGTACTTCCAATCTCATACTATCTCCCTAGATATCAACTCACTTCTACGCAGTTAGGGAGACAAGGGCACTAAAGATGTCTACCAAGAAGTTGCGAAACCCTGAAATATGGGCAGAGTATGGGTAGATATAAGGTTGTATATAGAAATATGTACGGCCTAAAATCATAAATCCTGAAACACAAATTAACAACAAAATGAAAAAGATAAGCATTATTTTAGGATTATCTTTAATTATTACAGGACTCGGTTATATCTTATTTTATAAAAAGGATGATGATAATGATGAAAAAACCTGCGTAGACAAACCGAAAGATGAACCGGAGATAAAACCGGGAGATGAAAAAGAGGATGAACTAGATGTAGACAAGGAGATAAAAGATATTGTACTCTCCGGAAACTACAATGATCCTGGAGATTTGGTTCTCTTAATTATAAATACCGTAGTCCAAAAAGCTAAATCTGGGTTCGAGATTCTTCAGAGGGTGCCCAAAAATATAGAAGAACTTGAAGATTGGATAAATAAAAATGATGTTCGTGAAGTATACGAAAACATATTATATAAAAAATATAAAACAGAGGAATAGTAAGCCGGGATTGGGAGTCTTAATTGATTCTCAGTCCCATTTTCCTTATATATGTTATGAAAAATATAGGAAAGATAGAAGAGGAGTGTGTAAATTGGAATGAGATATGTAACCTGCCGACAGAAAAACTTGATCTTTGGCCGGTCGTAAAAGGTCATAAAGTTGAAGCTATAGAATTAGGTGGGAAATATAAGTTAATAGATGTTGGTATTTCCGGCCTAATTCAAACGTTAAATTCGGCAGGGTATAAAACTATTGCATGCTGCTCTGGCCATCAAGATAATTTTTTCCGCGGCTATATAATGTTTGAATGTGATGAGAGAAATGCAAAATTAATAGGGAGAGTTGTAGAAAAATATTTAATGATGGATGTAGATATAGATGATAGGTTTAGTATAGAGCTAGATCAGAAGTGTATAATTAGGTTCTATCCTCATCATCCACAACTCAATCAGGAAAAGTACTTGGAGGATATTAAAACATTATTCTATGACTGTATATAAGAGCAACTGGATTCTATATTGGGAGGGCTTGAAATCCTTATATATGACAAAATAAATATGAAAAATGCCGATGTAGCTCAGATGGTAGAGCGCGTGATTTGTAATCTCGAGGTCCACAGTTCGATCCTGTGCATCGGCTCGAATATATTATGATAAAATGGGAAATTAGCTCAGCTGGTGAGAGCACTTGGCCTACATCCAAGGGGTCACTAGTTCGAATCTAGTATTTCCCACTTTATTTTTTTTTGTTTTCCTTATAGATGTATGGATAAAAAAGAATATGATGAACTTTGTACTAGGTGGGATCAATTTATAACCCAAAAACTAGATTATTATAAAAAACTTGAGAACCTAGCGAAACGAGGGCTTGGTGATGAGGAGTATGATAAATTGCGTGACAGTCTAGATAAAGAATATCACCAAACCAATGATGATATGCTCTCTGATAACTGGCTTTTCTGGGGACCTACTACTAAGATAACAGAGCTAGAGGACTTAAGGAACCCAGACTTTAAACTCCCCGGCCGTTGTGGTAAATCGTTTTTAGATCTTGAAATTTATCCTGAAATCATAGAGCATTTTGGGGAGACTATAGAAACAGAGGATCACGGCCGGATTAAAATTCTCGGTTTTATGTATGATTCCTCTGATGACTATATTTATGTTCAAGAGGTAGATACAGGAAAAACTATGGGTGTATTTAGATTATACCAGTGAAAACCTAATATATGATAAATAAAAATAATAGTATATGAGTAACGATTTTGAAAAGTTTTATAGAAGTAGACACCCTTATGGTATGTCTTATTTCAGAGATTACACAAAGAAGGCTGGTATAATTAGTCCATACATTATAGAGGAGCATGAAATGAATGTTGCTCAGATGGATGTATTCTCTAGACTGATGAAGGATAGGCAGATAATGTTTGGGACAGAGGTAGATTCAGATTCGGCCAATATTATCATCTCACAGCTTCTTTATTTGAATTCTGAGAGTGATAGTGAGATTACTATTTATGTAAACAGTCCAGGAGGCTCAGTCTATGATGGTAATGGTATTTTAGACACCATGGCATTCGTAAAAGCAGATGTAAGGACTATTTGTACGGGTCTCGCCGCTTCTATGGGTTCGATGATTTTGATGTGTGGGACCAGAGGAAAAAGATCGGCCCTTCCCTTATCTAGAATTATGATTCATCAGCCTCTTGGCGGTTGTCAAGGTCAGGCTACCGAAATAGCTATTGAGTATGATGAGATAATGAGAATTAGAGAAGAACTATACTCCCTTATCTGTCAGAGAACCGGTCAACCTATAGAAAAGGTTAGAGAGGATTGTGAACGTGATCATTGGCTAACTGCAGAACAAGCTAAGGATTACGGTATTATTGACAGTGTTATAGAAATCACGAGAGATTAAAAAAAGAAACTAGGATTAATTTCCTAGTTTTTATTTTCTCCAGTATAAAGAGTTACGGAGAATCTACTGTTATATATGATATTTATTTTAAATGAAGTAACACACTCTCTATTTCTCTTTATATAATCAATCACACCAAGTCCACTTCTTATTGTATTTTCCAATTCTTTTACATGTCTCTGGTATCGTGATATAGATTGTTTTTCTTTTCTTAATCCCTTTATCTTCTTATGCATCTCCTTTAATTTTAATCCCTTAGTTCTATCCTGATTTGTATAGATGGGGTTCATTAAGGATTTTATGTTTTTTATATCAGTCTCCTTTTCCTCATATATCAAAAGTAATTGTTTCTTTAATTCTATAAGATTTTTTATTTTTGATATAAGAGTGTTTTTGTCTTTATCTAAGTTGACTATACTTAAATCATGAAGTCCAGGTTTTAGAATTCTTAGTTTATCAAAATTACCAACCTTACCTAGATCTTCCAAAACTGTTCCATAATTAATTTCCTTTTCCATAAATATAATAATCACCTCCTATTTTTCTACTCCTATAATATACCCAACCTAAAGTCGAGCATGGTATTGGTGTCCACCTTTTTATAATTTTAACAGCAATACTATTTTCATCACCATCAAAACCTGTATAAATTCTCGATCTTGGGTTAAATATGAATTTATCTATAAGACCTGGACGGTGATTAAGTATTTTCATAAAATCAATAAGTTCACCAGGACTATCTATTTCTACCTTAAGTTCATTATCTACTCGAATTCCCCTATATCTTATCCAACTATTTATATTACTGAAATCGAAACAATTGTACCATTGAATAGCCGCACAGAGATAAAAAAGTTTATCTAATGGATCAGAATACACCGACTCTTTAAAGCTAAATGCTTTTGGAATCTTGTCTATATTACCTGGTATCTTTATTGGGTGTACTTCAGGTAGTTTTTTCATAGAGATTACTATAGCATGAACTGAACTTGAATTAGTCTCAAAAATATTAATTCTCTTTTGGATCATAATAATAACCACTCCCGTAAAGAATATCTAAAACGGATCTTAAATTAATCTTATAAAATCCTAGCATTTCTTGACCACCATAATAGTCAGATTCATATTTAGTATCAAATTCTATCTTCTCCAGTATCTTCTTATAATCGGTTCTTTTTATCTCCGGACAAAAATCATCTAGAATATCCTCAAGCTCTTTAAAAAATTTCGGTGGTTCTTCTGGATCTAAACTACTACATACTCCATTATAATTACAGACATCCCCACCAGCAGTCCAAGTATCAGAGTATATATAATTTAACCCATCCATTCTCTCTAATAAACCTTGGCCGACATTTTTTACACTTTCCTCTATAACTTTGATCTCTTTTATTATATTCTCTTCAATTTTTTCTCTCAGGTAATTTTCGTCTGGGGATTCTAAGTTCGCGTTTTTTATAGTTACCTCGGCGGATCTCTCTTTATTTCTTAGCCTATTATTCCACAAACAAGCTTCCCTATCCTTTCGCCAGTAATGAATCTCTAGAATATCCGCGAACCATATACCCAGACGTGAAGTAAATTGAGATATAAGGGAAACTATATCTGAGTTACTTAAGAAAAGTCCATCACAAATATAAATACGTTGCTCAGGTTTTATGTCCTTTAGCGGGTCTGGGCTATCAAAATCTAAAACTTGTATATCTTCACCACACCCATTTTTTCTTGCCCACCTAGTTTTTCCAGACCCAGGCAAACCATAAAGTAAAATAAGCTTATTAGGAACTACTATCATAATGTAAAATTAAAAGGGGAAAGAACTAATCTAACCCCTAAAAGTCCAAAACCCACGACTAAGCTCTTCCTCAATCATTTCAAACCGTATTTTTGACCAGTCTACATCTTTAAACTTAGACTTATCAAAACGCATAATCTTCAAAGCTTTATCTATATCCTTCTTAGATCCAGATAAGTCATTAAGTAGGTACCTTTGCTTATTTATATAGTACCCATTTCTAATACGCCGACATACACCAGACTGTAAAGCAATAAATAGGTTCATCTGTTTCGTGGTATACATTATAACTGCTGTATCTGGATCAGTAACCTCTTGCGAATACTCTAATGCATGTTTTAGGAGAGTCTTGTATTTTGCTAATTCTTTTCTAGCTTTCTCTTTCAACCCTCTCTCCTTTTCTTCATTAAACTTAGTCTCCCAAGTTTCGATGAGTTCTAAGAGTTCTTTATGTGTCATCATATCAAATATAAGGATTTTAGAAATTAATTACCTTTTCTATATAAAACATACCCCTCCTTATCACTAAATCTACCCAAAACACTATAAACTTCAGCATCATCCTCGTCATTATCATTTCCAGTCGTTACAAAAGATCCGGAACAAAATACAAATTGCTTAAACGAATCTAGGTCTTTTAAAATCTCCCTAATATCACCAAGCTCCTCAGAATGATCTATACCACACCACTCCTCTGCATGTTCTTCAGCCGTAAGAATATGGATACCAACTTCCTCAGCATATCTAAGAAGTAATGGCCTCAAGTCCTTTAAACTATCAGTAATTGTAGCGGAATATAAGTAAGCAAGTTTTGAACTCCAGTCATTATAAGTCGCACTCTCCCACCCAAAATTTAAATCAGACTCAGAAAAGCAAATTATTTCTGGCAAATCTCTTGGGACTCTTACTTTTCCTGAGGTATTAACAACTATAGCATGGACTGAACTTGAATTAGTCTCAAATAAGTTTTTTCTAGTCTGTTTCATCGATCTATAACTTGAAATCCTACTGCGTTTTCAGGAAATTCAGACATAAGCTCATTAAAATCTTTCTGCAACTCCTTATATCCCTCGTCACTAATACAATCATCTTCATAAGAATATTCGAGGATATGGGGTGAGAATATGAAATTGATTATCTTCTCCTCAAATTCCGGACTATCATAAGAAAATAACTCGTCACTTATACTATCACCATTATCACTACTATATTCGTAATTATTAATGATGTACTTGATATTAGGTTCAATTAAAAACTCAACTTTTATTCCTCTCTTCTCAAATATTTCCTTAATCTTTTGCTGTACTATAATAAAAAATCCGACACTATGAGAATATTCAAGTAATCTCCAGAATAAGATATCTGCTCGGTCTTGCCAGGATACGGATTTGTCTATGTCAGTGGCCCAATTCTTCCTTGTTTTTTCATTTGACTTATCAATTTCATCCGGATTTCTAGTACCAAACTTTAATGTATCTGAACCTATAATCTTCTTCAAGTCCTCCTTTTCCATTCCATAGGCAAAAGTTAAGGAATGCATGGTACTTGAATTAGTCTCAAATAAGTTTTTTCTAGTCTGTTTCATCGTCATAAGCATTAATTGAACAATCAGTCTCCCTATCTAGAATCCAATAATCTTTACCGTTATCAAATTCATCAGCAGTTAACGTGCTATTAAGATCTTTCACTATTCTTTTGGCTTCTTCAAGATCATCGGTTTCTGAAATACCATATCCCATTTCACCTTGAAGAATAGAATACCTACACTTCATGCACATATCTTTGTCTTATTTCGTTAAACATTTCATCTACCGTCTTCTGTCCAATATCAAACCTCTCCTTCTCCGCCGTAACTGAATCCCTAGAGAATGTTCCACGGACTGCATCGATATAGAAGGTGTATTGTCCATCATCTCCCATATAAAACTCGGACCACTCTTCTTCACTTATAATCCTCTGTACCTTAAGTTGTTCTATGGCGAGATTATCAAAACTTATAACCTTGAATACGCCGGGAAGTATGGGAAGCGCTTTATATAG
>AUXO011472396.1_pt1 | contig 11638 bp, 4 predicted proteins | sample 768731 | NCBI WGS metagenome assembly AUXO01 (sample SAMN02715735, study PRJNA202380) | gut metagenome | biome: sheep rumen | host: Ovis aries | place: New Zealand: Palmerston North | reverse complement strand
TGGGAAGGAACCTACAGCGACTGGTACAACGGCAACAAGCACCGCAACATGTCCAAGATCTTCACCGACTGGCAGGACAAGAAGTCCCCCGAAGGATATCACTTCGTCAAGGTCCGCCGTGGCCACTACTTCCCGTCGCAGGGCGACGGCATTCGGAAGTTCAGCTTCCGTTCTCAGGCGACTAAAAACACTATTGCAGCCCCCAGTGCGGGCAGCCTCGTTCAGCCTGAGCTTCCGTTCGACCAGCAGGCAACTCCCCCTTGTGCGGCGAACGTCAAGGGCGTTCTCATCGTTCCAGTGACCTCGGTCGATCGTTTCCACAGCATCCTTGATTCTCTCAAAGGCGTTCTGGACGATCCGGACCACGACTTCCTTGCAGCGCTTCTTAACGACGCCAACTAGCGGAGGATTTAGGTCCCGGCTATTTATTTGAAAAAAATATTAGCCGGGACTATTTTTTTGGTTTTTTCCCATATTATTAATTTGTCGAAAGGAAGTTACTCGGCGAAATACATGAAGAACTATGGTAGTTCTCGTCGCCTTCCAAGATTGGAAATGCAGTAGCAACTGAGTAAACATCAAACACGGAATCAAACAACAATGACTATTAAGCAGACAATTCTCATGGAAGCGGCTCGTCGCAAGGACAGCGTTCTTACCCGCAAGGCAATCGTGAGCATTTGGGATCGTTGCACAAACGAATCCAGCTCTCGCCCGGGTGGTTCGTTCTGGAAGAACCTTGGTGTCGTCAGCCGTTCCAAGAAGGCTCCCGCTTCGATGCAGCGCATTGACGCCAAGCACTATGTCCGCGTGAACGCCGAGATCAATGGTTAAAAACCGTTTTCTCGCAATCGCGCAACGCTTTCAAAAACGCCATTTTAGATTTTGTTTATTGTGTGTATGTGTGGTTAGTTGAGTTAGCAAATAAAACGTAGTAAATGATGAGTGTGTTCAGTAAAGAGTAGGGTAAAACTAAACAACGTCTAAATGGTGTTTTTGATCCGGTTTCCGAAAGGGGCCGGATTTTTTATATGCTAATCCGACATTTTGTAAATACGACATGGAATGTGAGGTGCTAGTATGATAAAATTCGTAAAGTCGTTGTTTGCGTTGTTGTTTGGATTGCTGACTGGAAATTTTAAGACGGCTAAGAAAACGGGCATTGTCATTGTCGGAATGCAAAACTCAGCCAAGTATGGTTCATGCCCCGGCGCCGGACTTGACGCAGGGAGAATGCTCGGTATATTGTCAAAGTACGGCAAGCCAGTCGTTCTTCAGGACAGACAGGCCACGAAGGGCATTGTATCAGCTGAACTTCTAAACGCAGTTAAAAACAATGATCTGACCATATTCTTTTTCTCGGGGCACGGCGGAAGCGATCCGATTGGAGATGTGACCGGAGAGACAGACGACAAGAATGAATATATTTGCCTTTACAACGGCTATATGCTCGACAATGAAATCTGGAACATCGTAAATCAGTCAAAAGGAAGGGTGTTCATGATCTTTGACTGCTGTCACAGCGAGACGATGTTTAGAAGTCCGGGTGTCAACTTCAGACAAATTGCCATTCGGCAGGAAATTGACGAGAAACTGAGAAATGAGTACGGTCTAGAACCTCGCGGAAAGAATGATGTCAATCTGCTTGTATGGAGCGGATGTCCCGACAATGGACTTTCATACGGTTCTGACAAGGGCGGGTTCCTAACTAACGCGATTTGCAAGGCGCTTAAAGACTATCCGAAATTCGCCACGTACAATCAGATATGGGACAGCGTTAGAAAATCAGGCATGGTAAGAAAACAGTCTCCGAAAAAGACCATGATCGGAAGTGGATTCGGCGGTCCTGTGTTCAAATAAATTGTGAACTAATGACGATCCTAAAAAGATTGCATCTTTCTTGTCGTCTAAATTGTAAATAATCAAGTTATGAAAAAAATACTTAAAGCGTTGTCAGGTATTGTAAAAAGACTATTCGGCAAAAAACAGAATAAACTCGGATCAAGCGAAGAAGTTCACTGGGTAAATCACATCCATGACGAGACAGTCTCCATTGGTGGAAACTGGGGCAGCATGCAGTGGGCCAACCTACATGGGTTCGACGAGGGACCAGGTGCTACGTATTGGGTCGGGCTGGACTGCAGGTGCTGGGGCATTCGCATTGCCGACTATGTTATCAAGTGCAAGACGAAAGCAATGTACGACAAGTACATTGACATAGCAGTTCACAAGGACGCCAGTGATTTCCTGCACAGAGCCTTAAGTGATTCCACGCTGAATCTTCGCCGTGGAGGCGACGTCGGTGTTGAATTCATTTTTAAATGGGGAAATGACAATAAGTCATTCGATGTTCATCTGGCCGGCGATTTCTACGCTGAAGAGAAATAAAGTGCACTAAATTTTTTACAATAAATATAATTTTCAAAATGCGTCCGTCGAAATATCGGCAGACGCTTTTATTTTATACGCATGTTTCAAAATTGAACAGCGTATCATCATCGAATTGTAAATAATCTTTGTAATTTTTAACATTGTGTTAAAATGGCAGAATTAGATCCGTATAGTAGAGAAGATTCGACACGATTGCCGATTGGCGAACCCAAGCGGAATGATGAAGTCGTATCTAAATACGAATCAGACGGCTTCAGCAATGAGGCCGAAGGCGTTGTTTTCGCCATGCTGATGCAGTACGCTAAGACAGATTCTGAAAACGCCGAAAATCGGGCTCGTCAATTTGCCAAGATATTATATGAATATTCAGCAAAGCTTATAAAAGACCTGCCCGTTGGAAATTCAGTCATTGCGAAGAAAATAGCCAAGGCTATCGACAATAAAGTATCAAGCGAAATGAATGACCTTGCAAAAGGCATTGATTTCATTGATGAAATATATGACATAAGAAGTACTGTCAGCGACTATCTGTCATCCCTTATTTCGCTCGCGAATGGCGATCTGATAACGTCAGAACAACTTGGCTTAACCCAGAAAAGCGGTAAAAAACAGCAGTCGGCCATAGAACAAAAAATTGACTCTGAAATTTCAGAAAGTTTCATAGAGCTAATTCAAAAAGAAAATACTATCGCGCCTGACACGAGAAAAATGCCAGTCAATCCGCGTGCACTGACTATTCCAGTGCAAACGCTGGCTAAGAACGCTGAAAAATTCTTCGGCACGTCTATCGAGTCGTTTACGTCTAAGCTTGCCGTTAAAACCATAGAAAGACTTGAAAACATCCAGACCGCCATATCTAACTTCGGACAATTTAAAAAACCAGCTGCAGGCGAAATCAACAAGTCTAAAGTTTCTAGCGGAAAAGGAATCAGCGACAGCCATAGGACAATTGAAGGGACTATCAGAGTAAAACGCGGCAGCATACCGGCATATCTAATGTCGATCCATACCGAAGCTCAGACGATGCAAGAAGAGCAGGCTCGGCAAGAGAGAAATCTAAAAGGCTGGGTCACTACGCTCGACGATATGAAAAAGGCGTTTGACAATACTAAGAAGATCGTCGGCTCTATCATTTCTGGAACAATATATTTCGCGGAGGCGACGTTTAAAAAGCTTTCTGACGGAATAAAGTCAACGTATAAAAAAATTAAAAGTGGAGGATTTCTTAAATTTCTATTTTCGCCAGCTGGCATATTGGCAATCGGCTTGCTTGGATGGGCAGGGTACAAACTAATATTCAGCGGCATAGGCACTAAAATAAAAAACAACATCATATCCGCGATCAAATCAGCGATATCCGCCACGATTCCAATCTTTGGAATTTTCTTCGGAACTAATGACGGAGACGAATTAAAAAACGGCGAACTGTCAGATGATGAACAAACACAAAAAGAAGCGTCGGAAGAGAAAATAAAGACCGGCATATTCAAATTCTTAGACGGCTTGTCTTTATTTGACAAAAATGAACAGGATGGACAAATAGACGACTCCGTTTTTCAAGATGAAGAAAGTGAAGAAACCGGTAAAGAGAAAAAAGGCTTTTTCACCAAATTGACAGATTTCACAAACAATGAATTTGCGTTTTATTCATCGCTTGACATTGGAGCGAACGGTGTTGGAAAAACAGGAGACCAAATAACAGACCATTGGCTGGGCAATATCATTGCGATGGAAACTGCCATAGATGGATTTTCAAAAGAGAAATTCGGATGCACAGCAGAAGAATGGATCATGAGCCTAGGGACGAATCATACATCCAGTTTAAGCAGAGGCGAGCATAAAGGAGGCTGGATCAGTGAAATAAAAAGCGCGATGTCGGGTTTCTGGCAAAAAATCGAAACTAACATCAGCCGATCTGTAGATTGGTTTAAACAAACTACTCTTGGGAAAAAAATAACTATGCTTTGGGATTTTGCTTCAGGCATAGCCAAAACAATGTATAACATATTTAGGCGGGTCATAGATGCGACCGCGCATTTAAAACCATTTATAGACATTGTTCAAAAGCTGCTCTTGCCTCCAGTTGGGCCTATACTATATATGCTTGTTAAATTAGGAAAATTTATAAATGCCGTTAAAAAAATAGCGTTTGTACAACCTGTACTGGGGGCCATTGGAAATCTAATAAAAATTGATCCGCTGACAGGCGTCATAATAATCGGCTTAGCCTTAGGCCTTGGAACTTTAGGAGTCGGCGTCTGGAATATGTTTATGAAAAAACCACTAGACAACGGGGGTGTCATGCCGCGCGAACAATACGCCATCAGCATGGGTCTCGCAAATGGTCAGATAGACCCCAATAGCATTGACTCTCGTGTATCGCGGTGGAAAAACGAATTTGAAACTTATAACCCGTTGACTGAAGAAGGAGAAACAGCTAGAGATAGACTTTCTAAAAGAATTAAGTTCATAGAGTATGGTCTTACGCAGTTTGAAGAAAACTATCAAATGGTAATGGAAAACCAGGATAAGAAACCTGGAACTCTACATTGGTACATTCGCAACAGAGAAACTGGATCTAAAATTTCACAGACGATATGGGCGAAGCCATTGGCTGAAATGCCAATACTTGGAATAGGACCTAACCTCATTCATTCCGCAATGTATTATGACTTTGTCAAACAACTTGATACAAAGTTTCCTGGAACAGATGAAGGAACATGGGAAAACATTCGCGAAATGCTTATGCGAATGAAAGAAGTAGACAGACTGTTCAGATACATGTTTGACATAGCCAAGGTAGAAGACATAGACAATTTTATAAAGTCAATACAAAACAATGAGATTGCAAAAACGATCTATAACTGGGTACACGGCGACAAAAAAGATCTTGACTTACAGACGTTCATACAAAGTCTATTTGGCATTGGATTGACAGAACGATTGAATAAGATTCCAAATATATCTTTAGAGTTTGTAGAAAGTTTACATGGAAAATGGAATAACGTAACTATTAAAGTAGGTAACGAGAAGGAAACTCTAGAATTCCCTATAATTGAAAAATCTAAAATGACCTATATAGACACTTTCAATACTTTGTTTTCAGGCCTTACAGCGGAAGGAGTCAAATTAAATCCACAGGGTGAAAGATTGGGTGTCACAGTTTCTAAAATAAATCCAATGCTTGCAGCAAGAGCTTTTGTAAACTATATGCAGCGTCCTAAGTCCGATTTTTATTCGCTTCAACCATGGGGATTCTCAAAGGCAGATGTAGAAAAACTGACTATTTCGACTGATGAAAACAAAGATCGTCCATTTAAAATGAGCCAACTGGTTAAGGAGGTGGACCAATATAAAAACAGATCAATAGCGAAAATAACAGATAAATTACCGACAGACGTAATTAAAAATAGATATAAAGATCTTCCGGACTTTGATGGACGAAATGACAGCAAGGCGTTGGTAGGCATGATATACATATTGGGCAAAATCTTGCAGATGTGCGATGACATCAAATAACAAATTCACGGCAATGTAAAAACAAAATGGCTGACATAGCAAAAATTGTAATTCCTGACTCAGTACGGCTCGCGCAATATGACGCGAAGTCGAGCATTGACGACGTAGCGCAGAATCTGTCAAGCAAATATAAGCAGTTCGCCGATGAAATTAAAAAAGTCATTGAAACAATTCTAAAGCAGAACATCGAGAATGAAAACCAAATCAGCTTCAGGCTGGCCAATAAGATACTTGAAGACGAACGCGAAACGCTTCAAAAGTTTTTAAACGACGAAACTTTTTCACCTGACATAGACGAGCTTGTGACTGAAGCCTGTGAAAAGGCTTCAACTGAAATCTATATAAAGACGTGCCTCACTAAGACCGACATAGAGGATTTAAAAGCATTCTTATTGTCAGAACTGAAAAAAGTCAGCGAAAAAACCAGTAAAGCGCGTGAAAGCATCATAAATGAAATAAAGGGAAAAATAGCCGAATCACAGCCGCATGAAGACCGGAACGAAAAAACCGTAAACGACACTCTTTCATTTGAGACGTTTGACGGAATCAGATATTTCACCGGATGGCTTACGGCGTCTTTCATTAAGAAGTTTGAAACAAATCAGATTGCGGCATTCAACAGCATTACGCAGTCAATCAACTCGATTGAATCGCTGTTCAAAAACATGAACTCAATCACCGATAGAATCAAAACTGTCGGCGGCGAGGAGCGCATTAAAGAAACCGTTAAAAGCGCGGAAGAAAATGAAAGACAAAAACCAACATCGCCGATCAACCTTGGCAACAGCTTCGGTGCGAGAACCGTCACAATGATAATGTCAATCCGCAACAAGCAGACTGTTCAAAACAAAATGAAGAACATGCTGTTTTCGGGATTGAAGGGAATAGGACACGGCTTAATCAACGCCGTAGAATCAATTGAAAAGAGCATCGCTAAAATCGGCGTAGCCGCGATTAAAAAGACGGTAGAAATGTCTGAGAAATTTCTAAAAGTCATTAAAGACACCGCCACGTGGAGTATAAATAAAATATTCAACAACATAGTCGGATGGTCTCTCGCGGCGGCGCTGATTTGGAAATTCTGGCTAAGCGATAATTTTAAAAAGAGCATAACCAGCTGGATATCAAACTGGACTACCAAAATAAATGAAAAACTGAAGATTGACAAGTTTTTCAAATATGTAAAAAACTATTTTAAAGAAAAACTATACAATAGATACGCGAAAAAATTCATAGACCATTTCAAGGACAAGTGGGGAGCCCCAATAGAACATGTATTGGATGTCATCAAAGAAAAAATAAAACCAATAGTAGAATGGATTAAAGGCGTCAAAATATCTGAAAAATTTTCAGGCGTAATGGATTTTCTTAAAAACACCTGGATATTTACCGGAAAAGTGTTGCAAAAGCCGTTTAGCGCGATATCTGAAAGCGGTGAAAATATTTTCAACGCGATAAAAGAAGCCGGCAATTGGCTGTGGAACCTGATGACTGGAAAATTGACATGGGAAGAGGCTGGCAAGCAGTTCAGCAAAGGCGTATGGCATCCGTTAGTTGACAATCTCGAAACATTCATGCTTGATGTCACGAACTTTACTAAAATCAACGCGAACTGGATAATGGATTTCTTCGGAATGGATCTTTCATACAGATTCAGCGCGCCCGTAGATAAAAATGGAAATAGACTGACGGGAGACAAAGCAAAATCTATCTTTGAAAAATTCAGCGATGAAATTTTAGACTTCGGCAAAGATGAAAAAGGGAAGGAAATAGTATTAGACGCAATGCATAAACTGATTATCAAGCCGAAAGAAATTGGCAAGGGCATATGGGACGGCGGTATTGACTTTACATGGGTTGGTCCAAACGGTGAAAATGATTTGAAAATACCAGGAGTAGAAGATTTAACCAAGCAAATAGAAGAAATTACAAAAAACATAAGCGCCGTATTAGACACCCTTGTTGGCGGCGCTATAACATATACTGGCGGACTTATAGGCGCGTGGGCAGGGCGCTTAGCCGGTCTTTTGCTAGCTCCGTTTACTGGATTCGCTTCGGTCCAAGCCGGAGCGATTCTTGGAAACATCATCGGAAGCCTTATCGGATATTACTTCTTCGACAGTATGAACAACGCCAAAGAATACTTTTCAGCCGCCAATGAAAACATAGCTGAAAGACTTGGCGTGTCCAAAGAAGCGGAGAACACATTGAGTGATATGTTCAAAATGCCTAGAAACTTAAGCAGACTAGTTGGAACAGACATGACTGAAGCCGAAAGAGATATGTTCTCTTCTACAATGGGATTTCGTCCGGTTCTCAGACCGATAAAAAAGAATGATCTTGATGAAGAAGACCAGAAGAAATTAGAAAGCATGGGATTTAATGAAGACGTATCTAACAGATTTAATAGAATGTTTTCATTGATATCTACTAAGCCTAAGAATATGAATGCTGATGAACTCAGGTCATATACTATACTTACAGAATCGATGGCTCCGAAAAACATAAAATTTTTTGATTTCTTCGACAATGGCCTAGAGCCAATACTACAGACAAAATTTGGCAAGGAGGATCTCGGAAAGATTCTTACATATAAAGCGGCTGGGCCTAAGAATTTAGGCAAACTTATGGCATTAGGCGCCAGCATTAAAGAAAATACAAAAGAATGGTATGAAAAGCTTACAAAGACCGGGCACACATGGACTGACATGATACTTCAGTATATGATCGAGCAAAACAGTCATTTAAGCTTCGATGAATTTAAATTAGCCACCGAGAAAGATGGTCGCCTGCTCGGCGACAATAAAACTGGAAAATATAAAAATGAAAGCCAGATTCATTGGGCACTGATTCCAATAATAGACACTTTGATGTCAATTAGAATGGCTCTGGTTCTTTTCCAAACAAAAATACAAAAAGAAGTTCAAAAGTCTATAAGCTTATTCAATGGCAATCTAATCGGCGGTGAAAATGCATTATTGACGCACTTCCAGGAAATGCTAATAAACAGCGTATATAATAAGAATGAAGAGCAGAATAAATCATTTGCGGAGAATTTCCTAAATAACGTGACAAATCTATGGTACAATGAAGAGTATAATCTGTTAGATAATCGCAGAATACTTTATTCAAACTTAATGAAATTTCAAAAGGAATTCTTGAAAGACACTAAAACCGATAAAGCGATAGATTTTTTCAACACTATAGGCGGTGATGAATATAGACGCATTGAAAACATAATCAGTGTATTTAAACGATATTCTGATATTATGATAAATGATGAAAAACTAAAGAAATTTAATCTGCCGAGCCGTGAAAAAATGTCAGAAATATTCGATGAATTCCCGAAGGCGATCGAATTGTTTTTTGGATTCAGTGAAATGGGAGAAGCGTTTACAAATGAAATCGGAGAACCTTCAACCAATTTAGATGAAGAAAGTCGAGCAAAAGCGCTTCGAAATTTATTTAGCCTTACTGAAAATTCATTAATCACGGCGATGAACGACAGAATGGCCAAAATCTTAGAGGATTTTGACGACCTATATGAAAATGACAACGCCGCACTGATGGACCAGCTTTCCAAACTGCTTGCCGAAGTCAATGACAGCGACTGGGAAAACAAAATACTAGGAAGAATCAACAGCGGACTCGCATATAAGGAAGACTATGAAGCTTTAAGCAATAAGATTGTCGAACTGCGAGCGCTGCTAGCAAAACGCGGAATCAACTACACCGTCAATGATGAAGGCAAATATATCATCATTCTTCCGGCGCCGGAGCCAATTGGAAAAACCGTTGCAGAAGACAGTCAAGCCGGATTTGGAACTATGCAGACGCCAGCTAGCATCATGGCCGGACAATAAGCATTTACCTATGTCACATATTGACAATTATGTTTGTAAACGCCTGAGTAGAATCGCTCGGGTTGAATTCAGAAGATAAAACGCCTTTATTTACTGAGACGTTGTTCAACATGTTGTTTTTGACGATCATCGCTGAAAGCTGATAGCTGCCGTTAAATGGGTTTTGCACTATGCGCGGTGCTGAAGATCCGCCAACACCGGTGATCTTTTCTTCAAATTTAAGTTGTGGCACATCTGCGTCAGTGTCTATGCTATATAAATAAAGGACTCTATTGCTGTCTTCTAATCCAACTAAGAGCAAAAATTTTATACTGGTAACCTGGCCTTCATCAACTACATTGTCAAGCAACAGCATTCCAGTAAAAGAGCCTTCTATTTCAGGGCTTGGGTCTGAAGAATTTTTACCGACCCACAATTGGCCGCTTTCATTCAGCCCCGCATTAAACACTCCTCCGCGCGTGGATATTATACGACCATAATTTGGAATTACCAATGACTCTATCGTATCGTCTAATGCCGTTTCATATCCTACATCATTTATCTTTTTCCAACTCTGAGTAGCCGTTGCAAAGTTGTCTGCATTTCCAATGTATGTTCCAGAACTATTCTGATAGAACATAACATTTATTCCAAATTCAGAAAATCTTGAGTTCCCCAATACATTTACATCAGGAGAACCATCAATTGATCCAATAGGTGTTAAAAAGTCTATGTTCGATTCCGCTGCCGCCATGAACGTATATATTGATGATCGCGTTGCAACGAAAATTATGTCCTGTTGAGAATCAGTTTTAAGTTTGTTGTTTTCAAGAACTGCGAATCCAAGAACAGGCTCCCCGGCCTTTGCTTTATATTGTTTCAGATCAAGTTTGTTTTCATTCGTTCGCGTTCTTCTTGATATCTGATATACTATGTCCTCTTTGCCACCGCCTGAAACTGTGAAGTATATAGAGCCAGTTGGCGAAACTATGCATTTCTTAATTCCAGTGCAATTCTTAATTGTAAACAATCCATTTGACGGAGTTAAAACCGGAGGATTGCTTGACTCCGGAATCTTCATAATCTCCACATCATGCCTGTTAGGATCACTGACTGACTTCTTATAAGCCACCGTTACCCACGCTCCGTCTAGAACGCCTCCGAATATTCCATGAACTACTCCGGTGTATATTGGAGTCAATCCCGAACTAGTTATCTTATACAATGCTGAAACAGTCGAAGAAGACAGTGAGACAATTCTTGGAATTCCAGACTGCAATCCTATTCCGGTAACTGCATTTGTTGAAAAATCAACATTGGCAAGCCAATCATTCTGTGTTCGTTTAATGTCTGGAAACCATGAATTGGCCGCATGCAATACACCATAGTCTGTTGCTGCCAAAACGGAACTGTCATATCCTTGCGGATGAACATAGACTAAACCGCTTATTGAAGCATCATAATATCCATATACATATTTAAAGTCGACTAAAACTCCGCATACTATGTTCCCATATTGGTCTTCAGATTTAGATATGCCTTTGAGTTTGCACATGAACAATCCATTTGTAGTCCCAAGATACAATGTAGTTGGATTTTCTTCGTCTTTTACAATCGACGTGACCTTAAGATTGTTCAAATTAATGGTTTCACCATTTGGATTAGTGCATGTTTCATTAATCGCAACCCATTTATATGACACTATTGTCGCGCTTACTTGGTCTTCTTCCCAGCCATCTATAGTTTCTGTCTTTTCTGTTGTAGAATCATCAACGGTAGATGTGTTAACCAACGCCCATAGCCCCTGGCTTGTGCCCGCTATGGCTTCTACAGATGAAAGCGTACCGTAGCTTGATAAAAACGTAATCGGCGCGATCGAATATACG
>AUXO010567329.1_pt1 | contig 11638 bp, 9 predicted proteins | sample 768731 | NCBI WGS metagenome assembly AUXO01 (sample SAMN02715735, study PRJNA202380) | gut metagenome | biome: sheep rumen | host: Ovis aries | place: New Zealand: Palmerston North | reverse complement strand
GCAGAATCAAATGGGCAATTAATCAGTTCCGTAACTGCTCTCTTTTCAAAAACCAAATCAGACTCAAACAGCAAAAAGTCATTCTCCCCTATTGTCTCACGGCAATTCCAAAGGGTGTACATACTGTTGGTCTCTGCAAAACGAGGAGAGAATACACACTTTACCTTTCCGGGATACTCTTTCTCCAATGCTTCATACCATTCCTTGTGATAACCAGTACCAATGATTATCTTTTCAATACCGGCATCAAACATGGTTTCAATGGCGCGAATCACCATTGGTTTCCCTTTGAATGGAATAAATCCCTTGGGCTTCAACTCTGTTTGTTCACCAAAGCGGGTACCCATGCCCGCGGCCATGATAACTGCTGTCTTTATCATTTCTAACCAAACATTTTTTCAACACAAATCTCAGTAGCGTGACCACCTATATCAGTAATACGATCCTTAATCATCTCCTTTGTCAACTTGCACTCCTTGTCGTAATCCATAGTCTTGATTTGTGCAATTACCTCCTGCTCTGTACGCTTCACACCACTGGGCATATCTTTCTCCATATCCAAATAGAGACCACGAACACGGCAGTATTCCTCATAATCGTACGCAAAGCAAATGATAGGACGTTCCAAGATGGAGAAATCTGCAATACAAGATGAGTAGTCGCTAATCAAAACATCAGCAACTTTAAACATATCGTTAATAGAAGGATATGAAGTAAAGTCCCTGATAAAGTCGTTGAACTCTATACCAAGGAGTTTCGTAGTATATGCATGTGTTCTAAGCATCATGACATAATCATCTTGAAGTTCCTTCTGCCACAGATCAACATTAATAGGCGGCTTAATGGCGTATGTCTGGCCATTATCGGTACTGTCTCTCCAAGTGGGGGCATACATAAGGATTTTCTTATCCAACGGCAGCCCCATCTTCTTCTTCAGTTCAAGAATCTCTTCCTTGCTTGTGCTGTAGAGAGCATCATTTCTGGGAAGACCAGTAGGAATCATGGCCTCTTCACGTGCCAAAAAATCACGCATCAGAATCTCCTTATGATACTCACTCTCATAGCACATATAGTCGACCGCGGTAAAATCAAAGTCTTTTCTGCCGGGAACAGCATTACCACAATGGTTGATGGAGCAGCCATGCCAAGTATTCAGATACAGTTGTTTCTTTTTCTTATAATGCAAATGACGCTCAATATTCACACAAGTTACCCAATATTTAGCCTTCATTGAGGTAATGAAATACTTGGGAGTATCTGCCTTGATTTTGATGGCAGGTCCGGGCAGTTCCACATGCTCGGGATCTTCCAATGCCCAGACGTACTTGTAGCCAGCATATTCCGGCTTGCTTATCATATACTCATAGATGGTCTTGGGACTATCATTGTACTTCCTGCTATGAGCACTAAAAAGGATCATTTTCTTGTCAATGGGCACAAAGAATCCTATTACCCGCATTCCAAAGCTTACCGTGGTTTGGAAAAAGCGGTAGAACGTATCATTGTGCTTGAGCTGGTAATCCAACCAGGCTCTGAAACCGTGCATCTTCTGTTCTTCCATTATTATTTAAATTATTCATTTTATACTATGGATTCTTTATAGACCTTGGTCATCTCGCTCCTAACCACCTCAGTTGAATAGTCCTTAACTTTAGATTGATTATATGTGCCAAATAATAATCTTTTTTGGGGGTCATCAATAAGTTTATAGAATGCATTTGCAAACTCAACATGGTTTCTAGGATCGCAAAGATAACCTCCTTTATCTTCATCTATCAAATCGCAGATTCCTCTCGTTCTTGAACCCACGCAGGGTAGTTTTAAATCCATTGCTTCCAAAATTGATCTTGGCACACCCTCGCGAAATGATGGCATAACAAATATATCAGAGGCAGACATAATATCTTTCATGTCAGTCCGGTAGCCCAAAAAGTGAACTCGATCAGAAACCTTTAATTCAATTGAAAGATTTATAAGGAAAGACTCCTTATTACCAGTACCACAAATAACATAATGGCAATTAGAAGGCAGAGACGTCATGGACCTAACTACTACTTGATTATTCTTATTATCATTTAGGTCGCCTGCTGATACAATTACGATATCACTATTGTCAATTCCAAGTTCCTCTCGTACTACCTCTTTGCTTTTTTCTGGTATTAAACCCATATTTACGCCTGCTCCGTGAACATAGTACAGAGAGTTCTTTCTTCTGAGTTTGAATTTTTTAGCTGCAGTATAATCTTCTTTTGTAATAGTAACAAGAGTGTCTGTTATATGAGCTAATAATGCTTCGTGAAGTCTAAATAGTTCTCTTTTCAAAAATGGGACACCCTTAAAGAAGAGAAAACCGTGAGCAAAATAAATAACATTCTTTTTAAGGCCACATTGCCAGGCTGCAATACGGGCCAGTGTGCCGCCTATTGGCGTGCTAGAACTAACGACATTTATCCTCTCTTCCTTAATGATAGTTTTTATTTGTCGTAATGCTTTAAGATTAGTTTTATGGAAGGGGTATGAGACAATATCAATTTGCACTATTTTACAGGGAATAGCATTTCGATCTCCAATGAAATTTGAGAAGTCTGCCGCCCATATTACTTCATGACCTAGTGAAAGCAGCGGCTCAATCTCATTTTTGAATGCCAACGCATAAGTCCTAACTCTATTTTCTACTATTAATACTTTCATTTTCCCAAATTTATGAATTCGTCACTTATTGTATTTATTTGTGATTATCAGAATCTGCGATGATGTCATTTAATAACTTTGCAGAATGCTCCCATGAAAGATTGGTCTCAGCATAAAACTTAGCCATCTTCCCATATTCTAAAATAAGTTGTGGGTTATTATAAAGGGAGAATATACTTTTTACTAATGAATCAACATCTGCTTTTGTTACGATGCCTGTACCCTCGGGTACTTGTTCTTCCAAAGCACCAACATTCGTAACAATTACAGGCTTACCATGAGCAAAAACTAAAGGAATAACACCCGACTGTGAAGCTCGCTTATAAGGCAAAACCACAACATCCATTTTATTTAACAAGACAGAAAATTCATCATCTTTTATATAACGATTGATAAGTTCAATGCGATTATTAGAGGTGATTTTCTGCAGCGTTGAATTATCAATTTTCCCGCTTCCAGCAATTATCAGATTGAACCTTTCATCAAGTTTCAGGAATGCATCCACCAACAAATCAAGCCCTTTATATGGTTCTATTCTACCAATGAAACCTATCTTATACTTCAGTTGTGTATCTTCAGCCAAACTATTAACGTAGTATGAGAAACTAGCATGAGGAATAACATGAACATTCGAGCAATAATTCGCTTTTACAAAAGACACATCACTTTTATTCAATATCACTACATCATTCACATATTTATAGGATTTCTTGTTTTGATACCTAATCCACTTTTCAAATGGATTATTCAAAGAGTCATGAGGATGAGGATCATGCAATGTAGCAATAATTCTCATCTTTTTGTATAGTCTTGGATAAATCAAAAAATCCCATGTTAAAAGAAAAGGGGCATACAGGCAATCTGGTTTAAAATTGCTAATAAGTTTGACAATATGATTAACTTTCCAGAATGACAAAGAGCTTAAAACAAAATCCAGCTTATTATGCCCATATGTATCTACAACATCAAGCCTAACGTTAGTGTTTTGAAAACAATTTACCCAGTCATTCAAATTGCTTACTCTTTTGGAAATAACTATATGCAATTTATATACTCTCAATGCAGACAACGCCTTGGCCATCTCTATAGAATATGCGGGTCCGGCTCCCGTTGACCCAAGAAAAATAAGTGTCAATCGTTTCATAAACCAATAATCATATTGTCATAAACCCATCTTTCACAAATATCACATGTCAGCCGACTCCTCAGAAAGAGCTTCATGTATGGCATTTAAAAAGCCATGCCCATTTGTTATGTCTGGTTCAACGTAGCACCCCTCAGCCCACTCATTCCACGCATTCAAGAAGATTATTTGTTGTTGCTGAGGCTTATTTTTTACAATGTTAATAGCATCTTTAACATGCATTTTAAAATTTTCAGGAGAGTTATTGACGAAAATACCTTCTGCATTTCCTATTCTTGCAGTTCTGTCATAACCAGGCATTATTGTTGGGTACACATTATCCCAGCTATCCTCTGGTGCGAAAAAATATTTTACTGCCTTTGGATAATCATAAAGTAATTTTGAATTAAGGCCAACTTTTAACAATATCTCTCTTGCATAAGTCATCCACTTCCCTTTAGACAGCAGCTCTCCACGACGTTTGCCAAAAGACTGAACAGCATCAAATCCTAATGACAATACTTTATTGTAAACATCCTTGGAGCTTTTTAAATTCGGTAGAACAACCTTTATTGTACCATCTTGCTGTTTCTCGTGAGAGACTGTTGATTGTGTCTTTCCCACGAAATGAATACCTGGCAAACCATTTATTCTGGCCAAACTCTGCCATGTGTCTATAAACCTTTTTATTTCTGGAGAATCCCATGGATTATAGATGACAAATATTGGTTTCCCATCAACCGTCATATAACGCTTATCCAGGAATGCGGGAAGAAGCGCATTAAAATGCATTGTATAGTCTTCTATACCCAAGTAACGTTGTTCTAGTAATATTGTATTTGTTGTTTTTGACTTAGACTTTTCCCACGTTTTATTACTCCATGTGTGATTAGCCCAGCATAAACAAAATGGAAAGTCCGGTTTCCCTAATTCTAGAACTTCATTAAATGGTCTTTCCAGCAAACGCCGACCATTGCCAAACCAGTAATGATAATAACAGAATCCTTCTATACCAGCTTCACGAGCTAACTGTGCCTGTGCTTCGCGTACTTCTGGCAAACGAAGGTCATAATACCCTAAATCTGCAGGCACTTTAGGCTGATCATGACCTCTAAATAGCGGTTTGGCCCTTCCAACATTTGTCCATTCTGTAAAGCCTTTACCCCACCACTCATCATTTTCTGGAATGGGATGAAATTGTGGTAAATAAATAGCAATAATTCTAATTCTACTCATAAGATTTCTATCATTTTGAAAACATAAGGAACAGTTTCATATGGGTTATTTACTAATACTAACACATAATCAACTCCAAAATACAATAAAGCCATCCAAAACACTATTCGACTTCTAGAAGACAAATACAAAAAACACTTTGAATATACAATTATATCAATAATCGAAAAGTAAAAGATGAGCCTATAGATTGCACCATTAAATGCGGTTAAAAAAATCCTCAAAAACAAACTGACAAGAAAAAAAGTCGCAAGTTTATTATCTCCTGTCTTAAAAAGGTAAACTAAAACATACGCGTGAAATAAAAAAACTATACTATTGTATAAAAAACCAAATAGTGAAATGGCTCTTTCTACAGTTGTATATCCTTCATACATATCAATTATAGTTAATATACCCTGAAATTCTGATAACAAGGTGTTTCTAAATAATTGAATAACAGCAAAGGAAACAAATAGCACAAGAAAAACTGTTAATGGTGAACATTTCAAATTATTATAAATAATAGTAATCCTTTTCTGCAAAAAATAGACAACTATCACCAAAAAGCCAAGAAATGCCCCAGAGTGAATGGAGGTGGCAAGTAAAGCAAATAAAAGAAAATAAGCTATATTCTTTATCTTATGTCCTCTTTCACCCACAGTTTTTATATCTTCAAACAAAAAAGAATAAGCAAATAGCAAGATGCTACACGCAGCCATTTGACGAGCAATACACAGAGAATGAGTAAAGTACAAAAACAAAAGATAAAAAAAGCAAACAATTGTTATATTCACATGAAATCTTCTGGCAGATAAATATACAAATAAGAATGTTATAAAAGATAACAAATAAACACAGCATCGAGAATTTAAACCATTATCTCTAATAAAGTCACAAAAACCAATGAATAAAAATTCTAGCTTATGTGTTTCCCCCTCATAAAAACTTGAAAAAACATTATTATAATAATTCTCTGTATCAAGACCAACTCTTTCGCCTCGACTCGCTGATATAAAAAAGAGTAATATAATAAATATTATGCCTACCAACTTCGATTTTCTTAATAAAAATGAAGCTAGCAAACTAATTATGAGGAGAGAAATATAAATTTCCATCTATTTTACAATCTTATTGTTTATCAAAGCCATAAAACATAGGCCATAAGAGTCCAACTATAGGCTTTTAACTATTCTACATTTGCTTCCTGTAACAATTGTATTTGAAGGAATGTCATTCGTAACTACTGTATTTGCTCCTATAATAACATTATCGCCAATAGTAACCCCACCAAGTATCGTCACCTTATCACCTACCCAAACATTCTTTCCAATCATTATTTTTCCTTTTGTTTTTAGTTTTCTTTTTATCGGAGGAATGTTAGACTCCTCACATGTCATGCCCCCATGAGAATTGTCACCAATGTAAACAAAGCGACCTGTTAATAATCCATCGCCAATTGTGATTTTATTGATGGCAGCGATATGACAGTACTCCCCTATACAACATTCATTTCCAATAACTATCTCAGGACTATAGCTTTCATCTCCGTAGTATTTCCAGCATCCCAATACTGTATGATGGCCTATACTAGTATTGCTGCCTATTTTTATTCTACGTTGCCCTCCTCCTTGTAACAATAAAGGTCGAGCAAATCCTGTATTTTCTCCTACTTCACCTATGAAATTACGTACCCACATCGTATAAATAATATTTAACCAGTTCGATAACCTCTTATTTAATTCATACGAATATGCGAAACTTAACATTCTTATAAAAAATGTAAATATTTTTTCAATCTTTCTTTTCATTTACATATAGTTATATTCCTTGATATATTAGTTCTTCTAATCCTTATTGCAAATCACATATAAAAAACCATAATTATTAATGTAATTAAATTTGTTATTCAGACTTTATTACTAGATAATTCACAATAACAGTTCAATAATTGTTTGATAATATTCTGAGGATTATGTCGAGACTTAGAATGAAGCATTGTTTCCTCAGACATCTTTTTCATACGGTCTATATCTTTAGATAATGTGATAATATTATAAGCCATCTGCCAAGGATCATTGGCAGGAACCAAAATTCCATCAATACCGTTCCTCACTAATGTAGATATACCCCCCACATTGGTGCTTATAACAGGAACGCCTATACATTGTGCCTCGCATATGCTATTCGGAGAATTCTCTATATAAGCTGTATGAACCATCATAGAACTATGACATAAAATATCACACAATTCATCCGTATTTACAAATCCGAGTATTTTGACATGATTATTTTCAAAACTCAACTTTTCATGTTGCTCGACAACCATACGAAGCTCATCTGATATTTTTCCTGCAACTAGCCATTCAAAATCAATTCCGCTCTCAGATAAAATATGAGCTGTCTTTAACAACATATCAGGGCCTTTCCAGAAAGTACTAAGACCTGTAGTTATCAAACGAATCTTGTTATCTTGAGGCATTATCCAATGATTATCTCCAGATATAAAAGGTGTTCGTAAAGCCTCTTCCACATGGAAATATCTACAACCAGGATGCATTATTTGAGAGAGAGCATAATCCCAATCTGTACGTCCCATGTAATTGCAAACAATATTCCACGTACTTCTTTCCCAAGCCTCCCAGTTTTTAGAATCGCTTTCTTCTTTTAAAAGTCGGAGACGATACAACGGATTAAATTTTGACGTATCAATTCTGTCATTTATACTGTATCCCGGTGGGTAAAGAGCATTGTTATAAGGAACAATAGCACCTTGAATGTGTATTACAACAGGGACTTCTACATATTTGGCTATCTGACCGAAAGGCCACTCGGTACCAAATATATGTATTATATCAGGTTCGCATTCCTTTATTATCTGTAAAGACTGTGGCAAAACTTTTTTTACATATAAATCCCATTTGGGATTAAAAATACGTTCAAGACTCCCATATTGACAAAAAATGGGGAAATATTTGACTCCGTCAACGACCCTTGTCTCGAGATGTCGATCCGTAACAAAAACAACGCTTAGTTCAATACTCGTCTCAGATTTAACAATACTTTCTAATGAGTCCTGCCAGCCTCCCGTTATTATACCACTGTTATTATAACCTGAAGGTTGTGTAACTTCAAACCAAAGTACTTTCATTACTATTAATTATTAAGTTTCTTTTAATAGATAACATTCAAACACTTCGTCAGGGACCTTGTTTCCCATGTTGATCTTATGATTAGTCAAGAATACCACAATCTTTCACAATGAAACTATGACACTTCTCTATTAGAGCCTTTGCAAGTGGTTTCCATGTACTTTTATTTTGTGGATGGTTTACATCTGAGATTTTCCCATTTATAGGGAAAGTTGCTTTCAGACCTTTATTTGACCACTCGAGTACATTGAACAATTCAAGTAGCCCTCTTAGACGACAAGAACTCCACTCTGCTTGTTCTTTGTTATCAATAAACAGCACGGGTGTTTCTATCCCTAAACAAGGCAAAGCACAATGAATTCTAGAGGTAACAACAAGCTCAGCTTTGGAATATAAAACTACTAATCGCTCCGCTTCTGCCAGCCTATCTTCATTGTTTAAGAATCTTGTGTTATATATACTGTTTTCTTGTTGTATATAATCAGAACACAGAAGGGTTTTCTTTGAGAAAAGAGCCTTATATTTAGTATAGAATTTCATCACTCTGCTCCTTTCATCAGCTCTTAAAATATCATGGTCAAACCATTTTAAGCCAATAGTATTCACCGTTTTAGAATTTAACAGCGATAGAAGATAATAACCAAGTTTCTCGAATTTATTTATAAAAGTCACTTTAGGATCAACGAAATAGACACCGCTTCTAACCCCATTAAATCTATATTTATATCCTAAAGTCAATGTCAGACATCCCGAAAAATAAGCATCAATACCTCGATCCCTAAGATAATCCATAGTATCATAATCACGGCAACCAATAGGTTCATATTTCTTAAAAAAATCGAGGCTCTCTTTTGTGGCAAATTTGGAGCGAACTAGACTATTAATATGAATAGCTACCAATAGAGGCAATATTTTCTCCGAAGGCGGCCAATGATTTCCATCATGCATATAATAACCATTCATTATCATTTTGCACACATCTTCATGATAATCATCAATTTTCTCACGTTCTATAAAACCGTCAATCCTTGGATAAAACTGAGAAGAAGCTAATGCCTGCACATAATCACCAATATTAATTGCTGGTACAGTGCTTACTGCTAATAATTTATATTTCATAACATTTCAACGCTCTTATAGATTTATATTTTGCACTAATCATAGAACCTTATTTAACAAATGCACCCATTGATTCATTTACTTTGGAAAAGTTTACAACAATAAAAGCTTAATATATGTTTCTCCTCAATATTAAATATATAAATGCATAAAATGAAGACACCTAAAATGGATATGCCACCTACTAATAATTGCATCCATATATTTATGATAAGAAACTTTACTATTATGCCTGATAAGCAGGAAATAGCACTAATCAAGAGTAAGTCTTTTACCATATTTACTTGCTGTGCTAAAGATAACTTTTTAACTATTTTTACACATATCATATTGATTAATACCTCTATAAAATTGCTTATTACGATAGCTACAGCAACAACAGTAACGTTTATAAATAATGCAGCAAATAAAAGCGAAAAGGCAATAACTCTTTTTATTATAGCAGCCTTGGCCATTAAGTCTGAATATCCAAGAGCTAACACGAAATTACCTGTATTATAAAGGAATGGATACGCAAGAAATGATATGCAGAATATTGAAAGTAAAGGTGCTGCAGGCAACCATTTGGATGTCAATAAGATTTCTACCAGCGGTTCTGATAAAGTTCCCACTATAATCAAAATAGGGAAAATTGCCAGTACTGAAAGTCGAATATATTTACGGTATGCAATATTTAATGATTCAGTATCTTCTTGTAGTTCACAGTAAATGGGATATATCGTCCTTCCCATAAATTCCATGATATTAACAGAAGGTAGTTGAGATAAAGTAAATCCTCTGTTATAATACGCTAGTTGCGCAGGCGAATAAAATTTTCCTATAACCAAATTTGTTATCTGTATATAAAATGTGGTAAGAAAATTAGTGAAAAGAATTCTCGACCCAAAGCCAAATAGCTTCGTGAATGAGTCACGAGAAAACACTAAACGAGGAATCCATTTCGAAAAGAACATCAACAAAACAGAAGCAATTAAAGTACTCAGGACTCCCTGTATCACCAATGCCCAAGCTTCCATCCCGATGTATGCACAATAAATTCCAACAGCCCCACTTACAATAACTGAAATAAGCCTTGCTTTAGCCAAAACCTTAAAATTCAAATCCACCTGTATTTTTACCATCTGAGTGAGAGACAGGCTGGAGAATATGAGATTAAGTGAAATAACTCGTGTTAAATTTGTTAATTGAGGTTCATTATAAAAATCCGCAATATATGGAGCAGCTAAGAACATCACTCCGTATAAAAGGGTTGCAATAACCATATTGAAGATGAATACAGTGTAAAAATCTTCATTTTTACGATTTTTCTTCTGTATTAAGGCACTCTTAAATCCTCCATCAATAAACAATTGAGCAAATGACATAAACACCTGCACCATCACTACTACACCATAGGCGGAAGGATTCACCAATCTAGCAATGATTATGCTTAAGACAAATTGAATACCCTGTACAGAGAACTGATCAACAGCACTCCAGAAAAAACCTTTTGATATTTTGGACATTATGCCTATTTTCAGTTAATCTTTTTCACCAAATCCATTGCTGCACCCATCGCAACATCCATATTATAATATTCCCAATCGGCAAAACGACCTGTAAAGTAGAAGCCACTTGGTGCTAATGCATCCTTTAAAGACTTAATCATCCCGCGAGTATTAGCATTCTGAATAGGATAGGTGTATTTATTATACTGATGATCCAAATACTTGGGGTTCAGAGGTATTCTTGACAGGTTTTCTATGATATCATCTTTGTTTATCGCGTCAGTAAACTCAATAGTGGCTGTTATGCGGTCTTTTGCCACAGTTGCATCATTATTAGTCTCAGAGAAATTACCGGTACAGATAATGCGATGACTCTCATGACGACGAGACGGTTGATAAATCCAGGAATAAGGGTTCTTATCAATTTCACAGAACACAGCTGTTGTTCCGTGATACTCAAGATCAGAAACAGGTTTCTTGAAGGCTTCAATATCCACACCCTCAATCATATTAACCATGTCTTTGATATTGCCACAGAAGACAACCTTATCAAACTCTTCTCCACATACCAGCCATTTACCATTCACAAGCTTTATCGACCGAATATCGGAATTATAGCGTATATCAAGTCCTTCTGCTAACTTATCTGCTATATACTGAGATCCGTCTTTCTTTTCATACCAGAATGTAGCATGAACAAATGCTTTCTCCTCTACCTTGTTGGCATTATTATCACGCATTTCCTGAGTAGTAGGCATAGGTAGTTTTCCTTCCATCCATGACATAGGTACCGTGGTCAGGTCTCGTCTCCATACTTTTTCGTTATAAGGCTGGAAATAGAGATTGTAGAG
>AUXO013310669.1_pt1 | contig 11639 bp, 5 predicted proteins | sample 768731 | NCBI WGS metagenome assembly AUXO01 (sample SAMN02715735, study PRJNA202380) | gut metagenome | biome: sheep rumen | host: Ovis aries | place: New Zealand: Palmerston North | reverse complement strand
CGCTGCGGGACGGCCGCCGGCTTACCTATATCCGCTTCGCACAGCATCGGCCGATTTTGGACTGCCTGGACGGGGTGCGGGTGGTGACATTTGATCCGGATGTCGGATTTGAGTCCTTTACAGTAGGTATTTATGATGAAATCACCCGGAACGGGCGAGATGCTTTTTATATCTTTGACTGCCTGTCAGAGCTGCAGTCCGTCTGGTACACCGACCTGATGATGGGAAATTTTTTTCGGGTGACCTGTCCGTACCTGTTTGAACTGGATACGGTTGCCTATTTTCCCGTCCTGCGCGGCAGGCATTCCTATGATGCAATCGCACGAATACGGGAAACCACCCAGCTGCTCCTGGATGTATATTCAAGTGAAGCCTATATTTACCTTCAGCCGCTGAAAGTGTGGCGACGAAACAGTGAAACGATGTTCATGCCGCATGGCTATAAGAAAAGCACCGGCGAGTTTAAGGTGATAGATAACGGTGTCAGCATCAGCCGGTTTTATCAGATCCTTCAGGGAGTGCGGGAAAAGAACCAGGACCAGGACATGGACAGCCATGACAGGTTTTTCAACACGGCGAAGACGGCATGCCTGACAGGAAAGTTTACAAGGGAGATGGAAGAGCAGATTATCGACAGCACGATGACCAAGGACAGCCATCTCAAACAGCTTGTCATGCGGTATTTTTCGCCAGATGACTATTTTGCTCTGAGGGACCGAATGATAGGAAGCGGCGCCATCGGGGGAAAGGCATGCGGCATGCTGCTGGCACGCAAAATAGCGGAGACTGAACTGGAAGGATTCCGCCGCTACAGCGAGCCGCATGATTCTTTTTACATCGGTTCAGATGTATTCTACACCTATATTGTGTCCAACGGAGACTGGCGGCTGCGCATCCGGCAGCGCTCCAGGGAAGGGTATTTTACAGCTGCACAGGAATTGAAGCAGCATCTTCTTGCCGGGCAGTTTCCAGATAAGATCCGCACACAGTTTCGAAAGGTCTTGGATTATTTCGGACAGAATCCGTTTATTGTTCGTTCATCCAGTTTTCTGGAGGATGGCTTTGGAAATGCATTTGCCGGAAAATATGAGTCTGTTTTCTGTGTCAACAGAGGAAGTGAAGATGAGCGGCTGGCTGCATTTGAGGATGCGGTGCGCCGGGTTTATGCCAGTACAATGGATCCGTCTGCTTTGGAATACCGCCTGCGGCGGGGACTGGACCGAAAGGATGAACAGATGGCAGTCCTTGTGCAGCGGGTTTCAGGCACGTATTACGGTCAGTATTTTATGCCCTGCGCAGCGGGAGTCGGCTACAGCCACAGTGCCTATCAGTGGTATCCGGATATGGATCCGAGGGCAGGAATGCTCCGCCTGGTTATGGGACTGGGAACAAAGGCAGTGGACAGAACGAAGGAGGATTATCCGCGCCTGGTGAATCTGGACCGCCCGGAGGTGACAGTGTACACCACAACAGCGCAGAAGCACCGGTTTTCCCAGCGCAATGTGGACGTGCTGGACTGCAGGAATAACCGGTATTGTGAGGTGCCGCTGGACAGAATTGAACGGGAGCTTCCCCTTTGGTATAAGCGAATGGTGATGGAGCATGACGATCAGGCAGAGAAGGTTCTGAAGGAAATGGGAAGAGGCCGGGAAGTGTGGTTTGTAAGTTGCCAGAGGCTCTTGGAAAAGCCTGCCTTTACCAGCCTGATGCAGTGTCTCCTGAGCACCCTGGAGCGCGTTTACGGAACCCCGGTGGATATCGAGTATGCCATCAATCTGGATGAGGACGGAGACTTTGTCGTTAACCTGCTGCAGTGCAGGCCGCTGTACCTTGGGCACGAGGGTGAAAAAATGGACATGGAAAGACTGAAGCCGGAAAAGGTGTTTTTTGAGGTGAAAGGAGCTTCCATGGGGACTTCCGGGAAAAGAAAGGTGGAGGTGGTAGTCCAGATTGATCCGGGCCTGTACAGCCGTTTTCCTTATGCCAGAAAGTATGAAGTGGCAGAGGCGGTGGGGCGGATTAACCGGCACTATGCCGCTTCAGGCAAAAAGATGCTTCTGATGGCACCGGGACGCCTGGGGACATCCTCGCCTGAACTTGGCGTCCCAACCTGTTTTGCGGATATCTCCTGTTTTTCAGTTCTGTGCGAAGTATCCGACAGCAGCACAGGATTTATGCCGGAGCTCAGCTACGGCAGCCATATGTTTCAGGACATGGTGGAGGCGGAGATGAGCTACAGCGCGATCTGGATGGATCAGAAAACGCTTTCTTACAGGCCGGACCTGTTCAAGGGAGAGAAGAATTATTTTCCGGAAATCTGCAGCGATACACCGGAGCTATGGGAGATGATTTCAGTTTATGAACCGGAATCCCTGTTTTTCTGGTTGGATTCAGTGAAAAACCATGCCGTCTGCGGCACTGCTGCTGAAGAGCAATCATTATGAGATGGAGGTACAGTATGATTCAGAGAGAACAGATTTATGAGGGGAAAGCCAAAAGGGTATTTGCGACGGAGAAACCAGAACTTGTGATTGTTGCCTACAAGGATGACGCGACGGCGTTCAACGGGGTGAAGCGGGGAACCATTGCGGGAAAGGGCGTCATCAATAATCTCATGAGCAATGTGCTTATGCAGCATTTGGAAAGCTGCGGAATTCCGACACATTTTGTAAAACAGCTGAGTGACAGAGAGACGCTCGTCAGAAAAGTGAAAATCGTGCCGCTTGAAGTGATCGTGCGCAATCTGTCTGCCGGCTCTTTTGCCAAACGCTACGGCGTGGAGGAGGGCATCCCTTTTTCTTCACCGACAATTGAGTTTTCCTATAAGAATGATGAACTGGGCGATCCTCTGCTCAATGAGTACCATGCTTTAGCATTAAAGCTGGCTTCAAAGGAGGAACTGGAGGAGATAAAGCAGTATGCGTTTCAAATTAACGATTTGCTGAAGGCGTTCTGGGCAGCATGCGGCGTGACGCTGGTGGATTTCAAGCTGGAATTCGGAAGGCTTGCAGACGGGAAAATTATCCTTGCGGATGAAATCAGTCCGGATACATGCCGCCTCTGGGACAGTGAAACCGGGAAAAAGCTGGATAAGGATCGGTTCAGGCGGGACCTTGGCGGAGTAGAGGAAGCGTACCAGGAAGTCATGGAGCGCCTGGAACGGAATATGGAGCGGAAAGGCTGAAGAGGGGACCAGAAAGAGATAAAGCAGACTGGAGAAACATGATGTCAGAATATTATGAAACCCCGCTGTCCAGGCGCTACGCGTCCGAATACATGCTCAAGCTGTTTTCGGATGACACGAGGTATGAGACGTGGCGCAGGCTCTGGACGGAACTGGCCAGAGAAGAAATGCATTTTGGACTGCCGATAACGCCTGGCCAGGTGCAGGAGCTTGAAGAGCATATCACGGATATCGACTATGCCTGCGTGCAGAAGAGAGAAAAAGAAGTGCGTCATGACGTTATGGCACACATTTATGCCTATGGAAAAGCAGCGCCGTTTGCGGCAGGGATTATCCATCTCGGCGCAACGAGCTGCTATGTAACGGACAATGCCGATTTGATTCTGTACCGGGAGGCACTGAAGCATCTGAGAGAAGAGCTGCTGGCGCTGGTTTGCAACCTTGCTCATTTTGCGCAGCAGTACAGGGGTGTTCCCACATTGGGATATACCCATTATCAGCCGGCACAGCTGGTAACGGTGGGAAAACGGGCAACGCTGTGGATGCAGGACTTCCTGTCAGACCTGGAGGAAATCGATTTTACCATTCAGAGCATCAAATTCCTGGGGTGCAGGGGCACAACAGGGACAGAGGCGAGTTTCCTGGAGCTGTTTGAAGGGGACGAACAGAAAATTGATGAAATGAATCATGCTCTGGCAAAGGCCTTTGGGTTTGAGGCATGCTTTGATGTCTGCGGACAGACCTATCCGAGAAAGCTGGACAGCCGGATTCTGAATGCACTTTCATCCATTGCGCAAAGCTGCAGCCGGATGGCAAATGATATCCGTCTTCTGCAGCATGACAGGCAGCTGGAAGAACCGTTTGAAACGAAGCAGATCGGCTCATCCGCGATGCCCTACAAGCGCAATCCCATGCGCTGTGAACGGATCTGCTCTCTGTCCCGCTACCTGATTGCCAATGCCTTGAATGCACCCATGACCGCTTCAGTGCAGTGGCTTGAGCGGACGCTGGATGATTCTGCAAACCGCCGCATCTGCATGCCGGAGGGATTTTTGTGTGCTGATGCGGTGCTTCAGCTGGCGCAGAATGTGACAGGCGGCCTGAGGGTAAATGAGCGGATCGTAGAAAAGGCCGTAAGCGAATATCTTCCGTTTATTTCCACTGAAAACCTTCTCATGGAGGCGGTTAAGCGGGGAGGAGACCGTCAGAAGCTTCATGAAGTGATCAGAAACTGTTCGATGGAAGCTGTCTTTGAAATGAAGCACGGCAGGCCATGTGATCTTCTGTGCAGGCTGTCTGAAAATCCAGAGTTCGGTCTCACGCAGGAGGAGATGGAGCGCCTGCTTGATCCGCATTTATATGTGGGAAGGTCTGTGCAACAGGTGGACGCGTTTCTGGAAAAGTTCAGAGCAGCTTATCCGCAGGCGCAAAAAGGTGAGACTGAGATTGAACTATAAAAGAAGAGAAACTGAGGCGCGGCACAGCCTGAAGGGGTGCTGCGCCGCGGATTGAAAGGGATAAAATGAATCTGCATGAGGAATGCGGGGTTTTCGGCGTGATCTGCGAAAAGCCGGAAGACGTGGCAGGCATCTGTTATTATGGCCTGTATGCCCTGCAGCACAGGGGACAGGAGAGCTGTGGAATCGTTGTGAATGATGATGGGGTATTTGCATCCCATAAAGACCTGGGCCTGGTCAGCGAGGTGTTCGCACGGGATACCCTGAACGGGTTTCCGCACGGGACAATGGCCGTGGGACATACCCGGTATGGGACGACGGGTGGGACAAACCGCAATAACTGTCAGCCGATTGAAGTGAACCATCAGAAAGGGAAAATGGCCCTGGCGCATAATGGAAATTTGTCCAATGCAGCTGAGCTGCGCACAAGGCTGGAATTGTCCGGGGCGATTTTCCATACTTCAAGCGATACGGAGATCATCGCATATATTGTAACCCGGGAACGGCTTTCGGCCCCTTCTATTGAGGAAGCGCTCAGCCGGGCGATGAATGAACTGGAAGGTGCCTATTCGCTGGTACTGATGTCCCCGCAGAAACTGATCTGTGCCCGAGATCCTCACGGCTTCCGCCCGCTGTGTTATGGGAAGACAGAGGAGGGAACATATGTGATTGCCTCAGAAAGCTGTGCGCTGAAAGCAGTCGGGGCGCAGCCGGTCCGTGATGTGGAGCCGGGAGAAATTCTCGTCTTCAGCCGAGGCGGGGTGGTTTCCCGTAGGGAGCACTGCGGCAGGATGGAGAAAAAACTCTGTGTATTTGAGTACATCTACTTTGCCAGGCCGGATTCTGTGATCGAAGGGCGGTCTGTGCATGAAGCCCGCCTGAAGGCAGGGAAGATCCTGGCTCAGTGCGCAGCGGTGCAGGCAGATGTCGTCATTGGAGTCCCGGATTCGGGGCTGGATGCGGCCCTTGGATACAGCAGGGCATCTGGAATCCCGTTTGAGATCGGTCTGATTAAGAATAAGTATATCGGCAGGACCTTTATTGCACCGGAAGGCAGACTGGATCAGGTGAAAATAAAGCTTTCTGCAGTCGAATCGGTGGTAAGAGATAGACGCGTTGTACTGATTGATGATTCCATTGTCCGCGGGACAACCAGCGGCAGAATCGTGTCCCTGCTGCGAAAAGCCGGAGCAGAGGAAATCCATATGAGAATTTCTGCCCCTCCCTTCCTGCATCCCTGCTATTACGGAACGGATATCGATTCCCAGGAAAACCTGATTGCCTGCCATCACACGGTGCCTGAAATTTCGAAGATAATCGGAGCGGATTCCTTGCAGTTTCTTCCTGTTGAAGCCTTATGGAAGCTGGCAGGAAAGGACTGCTGCAGGGCCTGCTTTGACGGAAGATATCCGACCAAAGTTCCGGAGGGGATCGTGAAAAACCGGTTTGAGCAGAGGCTTTCGGAGCGCAGAAGATGAAGGGAGGGGAAGCATGAGAAAACCGGATAGAAAGCTTATTCTGGAAGACGGACAGGTCTATTGCGGGTATGCCTTTGGTGCGGAAAAGGAGGCTGTGCTTGAAATCGTATTCAACACGTCCATGGTCGGCTATCAGGAGATTCTGTCCGATCCGTCATACACGGATCAGGCGGTTGTAATGACATATCCGCTGATCGGAAACTATGGGATGACGGAAGAGGATTATGAAACGGACAGTCCCACACTGGGCGGATTGGTTGTGCGTGAATACATCGATGAGCCGTCTAACTTCCGTGCGGTAAAGACGCTGGGAGAGGTGATGCATGGATGTGGGATCGTGGGTATTTCCGGAGTGGATACGAGAAAACTGACCCGGTCCATACGGGATTTCGGAAGCAGGAAGGCGCTGCTGACAGGAATGGAAACCCCGGTGGAACAGGGCGTGGAGCGGCTGCGTTCATACCGCCTGCCCAGAGATGCTGTTCGGAGGGTCAGCTGCACCGCGCCATGGAAGGCGGCTGGAGAGAAGGCGGAATACAGCGTGGTGGCCATTGACTGCGGCATGAAGCGCAATATTGTCCGCTCCCTGGTACAGCGCAGCTGCAGCGTGACCGTGGTGCCGTGGAATACCGATGCCAGTGCCATTCAGGCAATGCACCCTGACGGCATCTTTATTTCAAACGGTCCCGGAGACCCGAAGGACGTCCCTGAAACGGTTCAAACCATCCGCGCACTGCTCGGCCGGTGCCCGATCTTTGGCATATGCCTCGGCCATCAGATGATCAGCCTTGCCTATGGTGCAGAAACCTACAAGCTGAAATTCGGCCACAGGGGAGGAAACCATCCCGTAAAGGATCTGCAGACAGGAAGAATAGAGATTACTTCACAGAACCATTCCTATGCCGTTGCGGCAGATAGTTTGGCAGATACGCCGCTTTCCATCTCCCATATCAACCTGCTGGACGGGACGGTGGAAGGGGTAAGGTGTGAACGGGACCGGGTATTCAGCGTCCAGTATCACCCGGAAAGCGCGCCTGGACCGCAGGACAGTGCACACTTATTTGACCGCTTTGTTCAGATGATGGGGGAAGGCAGGAAGAATGGGTAAGAGAACGGATATTCATAAAATACTTGTAATCGGGTCCGGTCCGATCGTGATTGGACAGGCGGCTGAGTTTGACTATGCCGGCACCCAGGCCTGCCTGGCACTGAAAGAAGAAGGGTATGAAGTCATCCTGTGCAACTCCAACCCCGCTACGATCATGACGGATACTGCAATTGCGGATAAAGTCTATATGGAGCCCCTGACTCTGGAATATATGGCGCGAATCATCCGCTATGAACGGCCGGATGCCATCCTTCCCGGAATCGGAGGGCAGACAGGGCTGAACCTGGCCATGCAGATGGAAAAGAAAGGGGTGCTGGCGGAGTGCCGGGTAGAAATGCTTGGGACAAAAAGTGCCTCTATTGAGCAGGCAGAAGATCGGGAAAAGTTCAAGCAGCTGTGCATGAAACTTGGAGAGCCGACACTGCCGTCGGAAACCGCATCGAGTGTCGAAGAAGGACTGGATGCAGCCGGGAAAATTGGATTTCCGGTAGTCCTGCGCCCGGCATTTACTCTGGGCGGAACTGGAGGCGGATTTGCGGAAAACAGAGAGGAATTCATCCCGCTGATGAAAAATGCGCTTGAATTGTCCCCGGTTCATCAGGTGCTGGTTGAAAAGAGCGTAAAGGGATTCAAGGAAATCGAGTATGAAGTGATGCGCGATGCCAATGATACGGCAATCACCATCTGCAACATGGAAAATATTGACCCTGTGGGCATCCATACAGGCGATTCCATTGTTGTGTGTCCTTCTCAGACGCTGACCAACAAGGAATACCATATGCTCCGGGACAGCGCTCTTAAGCTGATCCGTGCGCTCAGGATAGAGGGCGGGTGCAATGTGCAGTTTGCGCTGGATCCGAAATCGTTCCAGTATTATCTGATAGAGGTGAATCCGAGGGTCTCCAGATCTTCAGCCCTGGCATCCAAGGCGAGCGGCTATCCGATTGCACGTGTTTCTGCAAAAATCGGAATAGGCATGACACTGGATGAAATTCAAATTGCCAATACGCCGGCTTCGTTTGAGCCCTCCCTGGACTATGTGGTGACAAAGCTGCCGCGCTTTCCGTTTGATAAATTTTCGGATGCTGACCATGTGCTCTCCACGCAGATGAAAGCAACCGGAGAGGTTATGAGCATCGGAAGAACGCTGGAGGAAAGCCTGCTGAAGGGAATTCGTTCCCTTGAAACCGGCGCGTATCATCTCCATCTGAGAAAATTTGACGGATGGGAAAAAGAAAGGCTGCTTGACTATATTCAAAACGGAACGGAGGACCGCATCTACGCCATTGCGGAACTGCTTCGTCAGGGATGCTCCGTGGAGGATATTTCCGCTGCGTCCATGGTGGACCGCTTTTTCATATCTAGGATGGGCAATATCATCCGGATGGAGAGAGCCCTTTCAGCACACAGGGAGGATCTGGAGACGCTGCTTTGTGCAAAGCGCCTCGGATTTTCGGATCGGGAAATCGCATTTCTCTGGGAGACAGAGGAAGAGGCGGTTTATGACATGCGGGTAAGGAAGGGCATTGTGCCGGTATATAAGATGATCGACACCTGTGCTTCAGAATTCAAAAGCTATATTCCTTATTTCTATTCTGTCTATGAGGAGGAAAACGAGTCCATCCTTTCGAATAAGCGGAAAATCATCGTCCTGGGTGCGGGACCGATTCGGATCGGACAGGGCATAGAGTTTGATTATTCAACCGTGCATGCCGTTTCAACCATTCAGAAATTCGGGTATGAAGCGATTGTCATCAACAACAATCCGGAAACCGTTTCAACGGATTACACCTGCTCGGACAAGCTGTATTTTGAGCCTCTGTGCATAGAGGATGTGATGAATGTCATCCTGCATGAAAAGCCGGAAGGCGTAATCGCCACATTGGGGGGACAGACGGCCATCAATCTTGCGTCTGCCTTGAAAAAGCGCGGGGTGAACCTGATTGGAAGCGGTTGTGAGGCCATCGACAGGGCAGAAAACCGCAATGCATTTGAAGCGCTTTTATCCGAACTGCACATTCCTCAGCCGAAAGGCCGGGCCGTGACGGATGCGGATTCGGGAATGAAAGCAGCAGGAGAAATCGGATATCCGGTTCTGGTGCGGCCAAGCTTCGTTCTGGGCGGGAGGGCGATGCAGATTGTGGCCAGGGAAGAAGTTCTGTACAGGTATCTGCATATGTCAGCAGAAATCGATGCGGATAAACCGGTCCTGATTGATCAATATATCCGGGGACGGGAAGTGGAGGTGGATGCGGTCTGTGACGGGCGGCATGTATTTGTGCCCGGAATCATGGAATTGGTGGAACGGACCGGCATTCATTCCGGAGATTCAATCAGCGTGTATCCTCCTTACAGCCTTTCCGAAGAAGCAAAGCAGAAAATCCTGGAGTATACGGAGCGCCTGGGACGCGGCATCGGCATCATCGGCCTGTTCAATATCCAGTTTATCGTCGACAAGGCAGATCATATTTACATTATCGAAGTGAATCCGAGATCTTCCAGGACGGTTCCGTTTCTATCAAAGGCAACCGGCTTTCCTCTGGCGGACATCGGGACATTGGCGATGCTCGGCATTTCCCTGCAGGAGCAGGGAATCTTTTCCAGGTATCCGAAAGAAAAAGAGCGGTATTATGTAAAGATGCCGGCCTTTTCCTTTTCGAAGCTGCGCGGGATGGATGCGTATCTGTCCCCGGAAATGAAGTCGACCGGAGAAGCGATCGGCTACGACGATAAACTCCACAGAGCTGTATTCAAAGCCATGACGGCGGCAGGACTGAAGCTTCGCAATTATGGGACGGTACTGGTGAGCGTGGCAGATGAGGACAAGGAAGAATGCGTTCCGTTGATCAGGCGCTTTTATGAAATGGGCTTCAACATTGAAGCGACGCCTCATACGGGAGAACTGCTGAAAGCGTGCGGAATCCGGGCCAGAATCCGCCATAAGCCCAGTGAGGGAAGCAGCGAGGCTCTGGATTCGATCCGGGCAGGGTATGTCAGCTACCTGATCAATACGAGGGCGGTCCGTTCTGGAATTCATCAGGGAGACGGCGAAAAAATGCGCAGGTGTGCTGCGCAAAACAATATTACGCTTATGACTTCTCTGGATACGGTGCGCATGCTGCTGGATGTGCTGGAGGAAGTCACGATGGGGGTTTCTGTTATTCGGGAGGAGGACGGGAAAAAGAGAACTTTCTCAAAGCCGGTCTGATAGGCCGGGGCAGAACCATATCCGACAGGACAGCGGGAAATCGGATAAAAAAAGGAAGCGTCAGATGGCCGTCTGACGCTTTCTAAATAGGGAGGTTATTTATGGAAAATTATTTGGAGAAAGGGAAGACAAGTTCAGGATATCCGAATGCGGCAACCGTGACGGTGTAGGGCGTTCCGGCTTCAAAAAGCGGGGATTCGCTGCCGTCGCGGGCTTTCACAACGCCATCGGCATTTAATACGCCGTTTTCATCCAGCGCGATGAAGCTGCCGACGGTTCCATGATGGCCTACAGGCTCCTGCTCAGTTGGCTTTTCAGCGCCTTCAGCCAGAATCTGGACATGCTCAATATTGCGCAGGTAGTCCGCAATGCTTCCGGAGGAAAGGACAATGGCGCTGCCGTCGAAGGAAATGTCCGACGCGGAAAGCCCGCTGTCGATGATAAAGTAAGGAGCCTGCGCATTGGCAGGGCCGCCTTCAAAGGCGGGGGAACGGTAGGTGCCGCTGGCATCCACGACGTTTACATAGTAGTAGCCGGGTTTAAGGGCAGTGATGTCCTTGAAGGTGATGGTAAGGTTTCCGTCCGTCAGCTCAGCAGTGTAGCTGTCCGCGGGAAGAATGTCATCGTTGTAAACACTGTACCGGATATCGAGCAGCTGGAGATCAAAATCGGCAGGCAGCATGTTCTTCATGGTAACGGTGTTTCCGGAAATGCTCTGGGTGACCAGTGCCTGTCCTTCCAGATCGAGGAAGGCTTTTCCGTGTTTGCCCTCAAGGGCGTTGACAACGGCTTCCTGTGCAGCAAGGCTGACCATGGTTGCGCCGCTGACAGCGTCAGCACCGCCCATGTCCAGGGCTTTTACGCCTTCCAGATCCTTGCCGGCAAACTTGTCAAACAGGCCGCCGTTTACTGCGGCATCGAAGTAGGGCTTGTTTTTGTTTGCCCAGAATTCTTCGTTTCCCGCCTGAACGGACCCTTCCAGTCCGGTGCCGTTGTCCTGGACGGCGGTGATGATGCCGCTGTCATCGACTTCAACGGAAACCTTTACATTGTAAAAGGGCGGGTGGATAAAGGGCGCGGTGGAAGGATAATTGCGCTGATCCACATTGGCGTCGCCTTCAAGAATCTGATTTCCCAAAGCGGGGGAAGCGCTGAGCAGGCAAAGGCCGAGCATCAGAGCAGCTGCTTTTGAACTGTTTTTCAT
>AUXO015684931.1_pt1 | contig 11642 bp, 10 predicted proteins | sample 768731 | NCBI WGS metagenome assembly AUXO01 (sample SAMN02715735, study PRJNA202380) | gut metagenome | biome: sheep rumen | host: Ovis aries | place: New Zealand: Palmerston North | reverse complement strand
AGTTGCATGGCTTTATCTATGGCATGTTGTGCGATGCGGAAGTAGAGTCCGTCGGTGAAGAGAGCGTCGAACTGAACGCCTGCCACTCGGCTTTTGGCTAGCAAGGCGCCGTGGCGTTTGACGATGGTGAAGAACTGGCGTGGCGCGTTGCCGCGTGGGAAGACTACGGCTTCGCCACAGAGGGCTCCGACTTTGGTTCCACCGATGTAGAAGGCATCGCAGTGGTGAGCCAGCCAGGAGAGGTCAAAGTCGCATTCTGCTGATGCAAGGCCATATCCGAGGCGTGCTCCGTCGATGAAGAGTGGAATGTTGTACTCTTGGCAGATGGTATGTATGCTTTCTATCTCATGGGCTTTATAGACGGTTCCAAGTTCTGTGGGGAAGGTGATGTACACCATGCCTGGATATACCATATGTTCCCATGTGGGGTCTGCGTGGTAGGCTTTCAAGTAGTCGTGCAGTTCGTCAGCATCCATTTTCCCGTCATGAGAGGGCAGAGTCTGCACCTTGTGTCCGAAGGCTTCGACTGCTCCCGACTCGTGCACGTTGATGTGCGCTGTAGCTACAGATACGACGCCTTCATAGGAGGCTGTCATGCCGTCGATGATGGTGGCGTTTGCTTGCGTGCCGCCTGTCAGGAAAAAGATGCTGGCCTCTGGGCATTGTGTGGCTTCACGTATTTTGGCGCGTGCGGATTCGCTCCATTGGTCATATCCGTAGGACTGGCTCTGCAGGTTGTTTGTTTCTAAAAAGTGGCGGAGGATGTCTGGATGTGCTCCGTTGTTGTAGTCGCTTTCGAAGGATGTCATAGTGATGTCGTTCATTGAGGGGCTTGTTCGTGTGTTTGTGCTGATTTTGTCCCTTCTTGCCCAAAGGGGAAGAGATGTGATTGCCACGATGGTGCGTGCAGTCAAATTCTGTCCAGCACTTTGGTGATGAGATTATCTATTGTGTTTTTATACTCGGTGTTCATCTCGGTGGTGTAGCGGTTGGCGATGACCATGCAGCATGTCATTGCGCGATGGCCCAGCAAGGCGGATAGCCCAGCAAGGGCAGAACTTTCCATCTCGAAGTTGCAGATGTGGAGGCCGTCATATTCAAAGGCTTCAACCTTCTCGTTTTGGTCGGGGTCTTGAATCTTCAGTCGAATTTGTCTGCCTTGTGGTCCATAGAAGCCGCCGCAGGCGATGGTGTAGCCTCGCATCATGTCGTCTTGTGCTATTTGGCTGATAAGTTCGGGGTCGGCAACAGCCACATAGGGCGAACCTTTGAGGGGGCTCCAGTTCATGTGCTGCTTGAAAGCTTCTTCCATCTGGAGGTCGCACACAGAGTTACGTCCGTCGTAGTAGTTAAGCAGACCATCGAAGCCAATGCTTTTCACCGATGCGATAAACGAGCCTGTGGGTGTGAAGGGTTGCAGGCCTCCACAGGTGCCTATGCGCACAATGGTTAGCGTGCGGTGCTTGGGCTTCTCTGTGCGCGTGTTGAAGTCGATGTTGGCAAGGGCATCAAGTTCTGTCAGGACGATGTCGATGTTGTCGCATCCGATGCCAGTAGAGAGAACTGTGATGCGTTTGCCTTTGTATGTACCTGTGATGCTGTGGAACTCGCGGCTGCTCACTTCACATTCCTTGTCAGAAAAGTGCTCGGCCACGGTGCTTACTCTTCCTGGGTCACCCACAAGGATGACACGCTCAGCCAGCTGCTCAGGGCGCAAGTGGAGATGGAATGCGGAGCCGTCAGCGTTGATAGGAAGTTCTGAAGGTGGAAATGTTTTCATATGTGTAGTAGTTGTTGAATGATGTGATTGGGCAAAACATAACGTTCCCATCAGCAGCATTGCTGTTGTAATCATTAGACTTTTCACGTTTTCGTTTTTTTCATGTATTTGTAACTATGTTTTTGTTCTCTGCTTTGATAGCATTATATCTGTATGCAAAGATAAGCACATTTATGTACAAATCGCAATATCTCTTTGAATAAATATTGTGATGGGGTGAATAAGTGCTATCCCATGTTCGAGATTTGCGGGGCACGAATGTTTGCGCTATTTCATTATTCATAACTTATGAAAAATATTTCCAAACTTACAAAAAATTATTCGTAGCTTATGAATAATTGTTCGCAACTGATGAACGACTCTGGTACAGGGCAAGCCTGTACTTTATTATTGGGCAAGCTCAAGGTTGCGGATGCGCTTTTCAAGCTGGTGCGTTTCTTTCTTCAGCTCCATCACGCGTCCCTCAAGGTTGAGTATCTGCTGACGGGCTTCGGGCGATGTGTCACGTGTCTGCTGCAGCTGTTCGTTGAGGGCATTGAGATTTTTTGTCTTTTGTATCCATTCCTTACACACTTTTTGTGCTTCGGTTGAGGTGAAGTCATCAAGGGTGTAGCAAGTTTTGTCATCGTTGAGAACAAACTCAAAGTCCTGATGATGTGTGGCTGCAGTGGTGGCTGCGAGCAGCTTGATGCGTCGGAGGGCATCTGCCTTAGCAAGTTTTTCTTCGTCTGTCAGCGTGATGGCCATGATGGACTGTAGCGAGGCGGCGGCACGAAGCTGGGCGATATCAGCTGTCTCGTAGTCGATGGTTTGGCGCGATTCGTTGGGGATGAATGTATAGATGCACACTTTGCCTTGAGGCTGGTAGCGGTCGCTGGCGAACCATCCGAGACGGGTGGCTTCGTCTATGACGAGCATGTAGTCGTTGGCGTAAGAGTTATAGGGGAATCCCATGTTCTCAGCTTGATAAAATCGCTTGGAGTCGCTGTCGTAGCGGGTGGCATAGAGGTCGTAGTTTCCATAACCGTCGTCTGTGCGTGCAGCAAAGTAAAAAGTCTGTCCGTCGGGCATGAGGAAGGGGTAGTTGATGTCGCCTTCAATGCCCAGCCCTTCGATGGCTTCCCCTTCGGTGAGACGATGGTTCTCAATGTAATGGCGTGCTATTTGGAGAGTCGTACTATCAGTTCCTTCGGGGCGGAGCACCATGCCATTCAGTTGGGTCTGGTACTGCACAATGTCGCCTTGCTCAGAGAGGGTCAGCGTGCCGAGGTCGGAAGAAATGGGGTAAGCTTTGAGAAAGTCCTGCTTATCAACCACCACGCTATCGACAATGATAACATGGTCCACACCACGAAGCCCGCTTTCGCCCTTGCGGCAGATTGCTAGTATGTTGTCATATTCTGCTGTGGATTGACGCTTTCGTTTGCTGGTCTGAATGAGTTTCTTGACTGCGGCATTCACCTTTTCGAACTGGAGTCGCATCAGGTCGTTGTTCAGCTCTTCGTGAGATGAAACAGGGTCGATGATAGGGTAGGCAGGGGCTGCCTGTTGGACGTGGATAGTTGTGCTGTCGTTTTGTGCATGAGCGGCGAGGACGGCGCATGCCATGATGAATGTTATGAGCTTCTTCATAATCAAATTCTGTTTTCAATTTATCGTTTCAGCGTTTTCTTCGGACCCGAGATTCAGAGTTAGGCGGCAAAGATGCCATCCTCTTCTTGGGCGCATGCGCATCAAACGAGTTCTACAATAGTGATGCCTGCACCTCCAAAGCGGATGTCCTCGTCATAGAAGTCTGCTACTGGAGGCATGGTGTTGAGGTATTGGCGGATGACGGTCTTGAGGGCTCCTGTGCCTGTACCGTGCAGTATTTTCACGCGCGAGGCACGTGCCACAAGAGCGTCGTCGATGAAGTAGGTGACGGCTTGAACGGCTTCGTCACCACGCATGCCGCGCACGTCAAGCTGCTCCTTGAAGTTGAGAGTTGCCTGACGAATGTCTTCGCGTGTCTGTACGCTGACGAAGGTGGCCGCCACATTCTTCTCTTTCTTGGGTGCTTCGCAGGATTCGAGACGCTTGAGCTTCACGTTGGTGGTAATCTGTCCGAAGATGACCATTGCCTCGTTGCCGCTTATTTTCTGAATCTGCCCCACGGAGGTCTGGCCTTTGAGCCGCACATAGGAACCGGCTTCCAAAACCTCCTCCTTCGCTTTCTGCGGAGTGCCGATTGTCTGGCCGCCCATATCCTTTAGAGCCGGTGTCTGCGATGAGGCCTTCTCTTTCTTCTTCTCCCTCCTTCTCATCAGTTTCTCCATCTGCTTGCGAATCTTCTCGTCAGCGATGTTAGGGTCAATCTCGCGGATGTCCTTCTTGAAGTCGGCTAAGTCTTGGCGGATTAAGCGGGTACGCTCTTTCTCGGCCTGGGCCTCCTTGATGTCCTTGATGGTCTGCTCAATCTTTGCGTTCGACTCTTTCAGCATTTGCTCAGCCTCTTCTTTGGCATGAGCAATGATGACCTTGCGTTCATCATGCAGGCGCTGTATGTCCTCTTCATATCGCTGTATGGTCTGCTCCATCTGCTTCTCATGCTGATGGATGCTCTGTCGCTTCTGCTCCCAATAGCGTTTGTCGCGAACGATGTCTTGCAGATATTTGTCGGAGTTGATATAGTCCTTGCCTACAATTTCGCTAGCATCTTTAATCACTTCGTCTGGGATGCCGGTCTTGCGGGCTATCTCAATGGCGAACGAACTGCCTGGGTTCCCGATGGAGAGCTGGAAAAGAGGCTGCATCAGCTGACGGTCGTAGAGCATCGCTCCATTTACAATACCTTCAGTCTCTTGGGCATAGTGCTTCAAGTTCTGATAGTGAGTGGTGATGACGCCAAAAGCACGTTTCTTGTTGAATACCTTCAGCATAGCCTCCGCCATCGCACCGCCGATTTGTGGCTCGGTGCCTCCGCCAAACTCATCAATGAGGATGAGGCTCGCTCCGTCACAATGCTTCATCATGTTCTTCATGTTGAGCAAATGGGAAGAGTAGGTTGAAAGGTCGTTCTCCAAGCTCTGCTCATCACCAATGTCGATGAAGATGCTGCGGAAAATTCCGAAAATGCTGCTTTTTGCAACAGGCACAGGCATGCCGCATTGGAACATATATTGCAATAGTCCTGTAGTCTTCAGACAGACCGACTTGCCTCCTGCGTTTGGGCCAGAGATGAGCAGAATGCGTTGCTTCTGTGTGAGTGTGATGTCAAGCGGAACCACCTTGCGAGGCGTCTCCTCTGGATGCTGTGTGTTGTAGGAACCAAACTTCAGTTCCAATAATGGATGAACGGCAATGGACCAGTCAAGCACCTGCTTGTTCTCCATACGTGGCTCTGTGCTGCTGGTGATGATGGCAAACTTTGCCTTGGCGCGGATAAAGTCTATTTGTGCCAGAAATGCATAGCTGAATAGCATGTCCTCCACCTCGGGACGAACCGTCTCTGTAAAGTCCATCAAGATGCGATTGATTTCTTTACGCTCTTCACTCTCCAGTTCACGAATCTTGTTATTTGCCTCAACTACCTCGGCTGGTTCTATGAACACGGTGCGTCCCGTGTCTGACTCGTCATGTACAATGCCTCGTATTTTCCGCTTCATGGCAGGAGCCACAGGTATGACCAGACGGCCATCGCGCAGAGTGGGGGACACGTCTTTGTCGATGAGTCCTTCGCCTTTGGCAGATTTGAGGATGTTTTGCAAAGCACGAGACACGCTGCCAGCTGTGGAAGCCAGCTCACGGCGAATCATCAGCAGTGTGGGGGATGCAGTATCCTTCACATGACCATATTTGTCGAGTATCTGGTCTATGCGTTTCACCACCATCGGGTATGTCTTCACATCAGCAGTCAAGGCATAGAGGTAAGGAAACATCGGTATGGTATTCTCATCGTCAGAACAACGGTGAAGGAACATCACAATGTTGTGGATGGTTGATAGCGAGCGTTGCAGATTGAATAATTCTTCCACCTCCAGGCACGCGTTTTGGATACGGATGCGCTTCAGCGATGGGCGTACGTCGAAAAAGTTCTGGTCAGGAAAGTCTTCCTCCTGCATGATGCGCACAAACTCCATCGTCTGCTTCACTTGCCGACGAATGTCATCAAAATGTACAGAGAATGCCATCTCGCGCACTAATCCTTCGCCCAATGTGCAAAGGCATAGTGTTGCGAGCCGCTCTCGAATCTGGTCGAACCCTATTTTTTGTTCGTATGTATTTGGATAAATCAAAGTCTTGTCAATGTCATGGTTGTGTGCAAAGGTACGACTTTTTTACTTGAAAATGGAAATTGACAATTGATAATTGTTACCATTAGGTTTGTTTTCCAGTGGTATACACTATGCAAGCCTAATAAAAAGATTAATTGTCAATAGCTTCCAGCATTCCTTCGCAAGCGTCCTCCAGAATCTCTATTACATTCTCAAAACCTTGTGCACCGCCATAGTAAGGGTCGGGCACATGGTCGATGACGTGTGTGTGGCAGTAGTCGGTCATCCGTACAATCTTTTCTTCAGCCTCCAGCGTCGGAGCCAAGCGGTGCAACCGGTCCCAGTTGCTATCGTCCATGCTGACGATATAATCGAACTCGTCGAAGTCTGTCTCCCTGACAGGACGTGAAATATGCGTAAGCTTATACCCGTGCCGTTGCGCATGAGCTTTCATTCGTGGATCAGCCCCTTCGCCTTCATGGTAGCTGATGAGGCCAGCCGAGTCAATCTCATATTCCTTTTCCAATCCTCTCTCCTTCACGAACTTTCGCATTACCGCCTCAGCCATGGGGGAACGGCAAATGTTGCCCAAACATACAAACAGTATCTTTTTCATTGTTATATTATGAGTAATATCAGTAAGCATAATTGAGTCCGTACTTCTCATGGAGTTGACGAAGGGAGCCATCGGCTTTCATCTGATGGATGGCTTGGTTTACCACTTCCAGCAGGTCTTCTTGGCCTTTCTTCATGAGCACTCCTATTTCTCCATGCGTGAAGGGAGCGTTGAGGAGTGGGGCTGCTAGACGGGTGTCGTTCTGTACGTAGTAAGGAGCTTCTGTGATTTCTGTAATCATTACATCAGCCTTCCCCTCAGCAATAAGGGATGGTATTTCCTCATTTCTCTCGTGAATGAGGATTTGTGCATGAGAAAGGTTTGCATTGGCGAACTTTTCGTTCAATCCGCCGGGATTTACCATCACAACCACATTGGGCTTGTCAATGTCTGCTAATGATTGAAAACGTTCGGATTCCGATGAGCGGCATAGAATCGTTTTGCCGTTTGCAAGATACCCCTCGCTCATTAACATCGTTGCACAGCGGACATCAGTGATGGTGATGCCGCCAATGGCGAGGTCGAATATCTGTGGCTCTGCCTGCACGTCTGCTGTAAGTGTGGGCCATGAGGTCTTGACAAATTCTGCTTTTACGCCTATTCTGGCAGCTATCTTTTTTGCTATGTCGATACCGAATCCCCAATACTCGTTTGTGTCTTCCTCATAGAAAGACAAAGGCCTGTAGTCGCCAGTCGTTCCAATGAGTATTATCCCGCGCTGTTTAATCCGTTCTATTGTAGAAGACTGGGTGTTGTCTGCGTCCTTGTCTGCACATGAAGCGAATAGAACAGTATTACAAATACAGAGGATTGATATTAGTAATAAGGTCTTTAGCCTTAACACGTTGTTTTCCATAGTTTTTAATTATATGTGTTAGAGTAATGGTGATAAAAAAATCCTGTGAGGTGTCTCACAGGATTTTGTTTGTGTTTTGGTCTGGGAAGACAACTTTAGGAGTGAAATTTTTTGCTTCCTCATAGTCCATAAGTGCATAGGACATAATGATGACTATGTCGCCTACTTGCACCTTGCGGGCTGCAGCACCATTGAGGCAGATGCACCCACTGCCGCGCTGACCGCGGATGACGTAGGTATCGAAGCGCTCTCCGTTATTGTTGTTGACAATATAGACACGCTCTCCTGCAATGAGGCCGACAGCATCCATCAGGTCTTCATCGATGGTGATGCTGCCCATGTAATTGAGGTTGGCTTCGGTCACCTTGACGCAGTGCAACTTCGATTTCAGTACTTCAATCTGCATGTCCCTCTTTTATTTATAGTTGATGTTGTCGATGAGTCGGATTGGAGTGGCACCGCAGAAAACTGTAATGCAGCCCTGGATATGGTCAGCATCCTCCCATGAAGAAACGCTTTCGAGAGTGAGAGCATTGACGATGTCATAATATTGCACTTCAAGTCCTTCTGTTGCGTTGATGTCAGCAATGGTCTGTTGCTTTGTCTCCTCCACGGTGTGGCTTTTGCTATAAGCAACACTTGCTTTGAGCGCCTTGTAGATGTTGGGAGCAATTGCACGTTCATTGGCAGCAAGGAGAGTGTTACGGCTGGATAGTGCCAGTCCGTCTGCCTCACGAACGATGGGGCAGGGATGGATTTCAAGGCGCTTGGCCCATTCGGTCCCTTTTGACACATAATCAGCCACCATGGCTTTGATAACAGCAATTTGCTGGAAGTCCTTTTCTCCAAAATAGGCACGGTCTGGCTCTACGAACATGAAGAGTTTGCTTACAATCTGGCACACGCCGTTGAAGTGGCCTGGGCGAAATGCTCCTTCCATTACTGTATCCGTGGGAGGATAGGAAAAGGTGCGTGTGTCGGGTTCTGGATAAACCTCCTCAACAGAGGGGGCAAACACATAATCGGCACCGATGCTTTCAAGGAGTGCGCAGTCGGCATCAAGGGTACGTGGATAAGCCACGAGGTCATTTTTGTCGTTAAATTGGGTGGGGTTGACGAATACGCTCACAACGGTGGCATCGTTCTCTCTCACACTTCTGCTCACTAATGATGCGTGTCCAGCATGGAGCGCGCCCATAGTTGGCACGAGGCCAACAGTTTTGTTTTCACGTCTCAGGGCAGAAACTTTGTCCTTGAGTTCCTTGACAGAATTGATAATTACCATTTGATTTTTCTCAAAAACTTAAAATCGCTTGCAAACAAAAGGCAGAGCTATGCTTGCATAGGCTATGCTGAAGTGCTGCTCCGATTCTGTAATCGGCAGAGCCGAAAATAGAACCATACTTGCTAGAGCGGTGATGAAGCACAGTCTTGATTCTGTAAATCGTCTGCAAAGGTACGACTTCGTATGTTAAAAGCCAAATTATTTAAGCTTTTTCGAGTATCGGACTCATGATGAGGGCGGGGATGTGCCTCGAATCAGAACTCGACAGTACAAAATCTGGTGAAAGAATTATAGGGCACGGATAAAAAAACGATGTTTTGTGTTTGTGTTCTCAAAATTTTCGTAACTTTGCAGCCGAATTTGCAAGGTCACGGTATTGTGAGCTTGTATCATAAGAGAGTAGTAACTAATATAGAACACTATGGACGATTATCCGGCGAATAGTATGAAGTGCCTGGGATAAGACTCACCTCTTACGCAGAGTTGTATGAGCCTTTGCCCCACCTTTTTATTGTTCACAATCAAACAAAGCAAAGGTTCAATAGACAACTATGCGGACATTTTGGAATTTTAATGGCGGCATCAAACATATTGATGCATGGGAGCCAAACTGCTGGGTGCAGGTTACTTGCCCCGTGGGTGATGATAGAGAGTTTCTGGAGCAAGAACTCGGTATGCCCGATTATTTCATGGAAGACGTGTCGGATGCGGATGAAAGAGCTCGTTACGACATGGATGAGGGGTGGCTGATGATTATTTTGCGTATTCCTCACCTGAAGAGCGTCTCGTCGAGAAGCCCATATACAACCATTCCTTTGGGAATTGTGCTGAAGGGTGACAAGATTATTACTATCTGTAACCAAGAAACACGAATGATGCTTGATTTCGTGAATCATCAGATGCGTCGCGCAGAGGGCTTTACCGATGCTGCTGACTTGGTTTTCCGTTTGTTCTTGAGTGCTTCCGTATGGTATCTGAAGTATCTGAAGCAGGTGAATGGCATCATTGAAAAGGCAAAACGGGATCTGGATAAGCATATTGACAACAAAGATCTGGTCAATCTTTCTCGTCTGCAAGACTCTCTCACATATTTTGGAACGTCCATCCGTGGCAACGAGTCGCTGTTGAGCAAGCTGAAGTTCCGCTTGCCAGTCGATGAACTCGATGCTGAACTCATCGAGGATGTTAATATTGAGATGAATCAGGCGCGCGAGACCACAGCCATCTACATCAATATCCTTGACTCGACGATGGATACTTACGCAAACATTATTAATAATAATATGAATACAGTGATGCGCCTGCTGACATCACTGAACATGATTATCCTCTTCCCAACGTTCATTACATCGATGTTTGGCATGAACCTGAAAAATGGAATGGAAACATGGACAATGGGCTTCCCAATCGCTATCATTGCATGTGTGGTTTGTACCGCTATTTCGCTGTGGTGGTTCCGCCGGAAGAAGTGGCTTTAAGAAAATGATAGGCTAAATTGTAATATGGACGTACCAATTTATATTGGCTTACGTCCTTTTTTATGTTTTTGGGCATAAAAAGGCGACAACATGAAACAAGTTTTGCGAATATTTAGTAATTTTGCAAAGAAATTTTGGTAAAAAGAAGATTTGAGGCAAAAGCTTTTAGGTTTTCTCGATTTACAAAGTAAACAGGATATATCATTTATCTAACAATAAAAACAAGATGAAAAAGTACAATTTCAATGCAGGACCTTCAATCCTTCCTCGCGAAGTGATTGAGCAGACTGCACAGGCTTGTCTTGATTTCAATGGTTCAGGACTTTCTCTTATGGAGATTAGCCACCGTGCAAAGGATTTTCAGCCAGTAGTTGACGAGGCAGTAGCGCTCTTCAAGGAACTTCTCAACATTCCTGAGGGTTACTCCGTGCTCTTCCTTGGTGGTGGTGCAAGTCTGGAATTCTGCATGGTCCCTTACAACTTCCTTGAGAAGAAGGCTGCTTACTTGAACACTGGTGTGTGGGCTACAAAGGCAGAGAAAGAGGCCAAGGCATTTGGTGAAGTTGTTGAAGTCGCTTCTTCTGCAGATAAGAACTTCACTTACATCCCTCGTAACTTCGAAATTCCTGCTGATGCAGACTATCTCCACATTACCACTAACAACACCATCTACGGTACAGAGCTTCGTGAAGATATCGACTCTCCAATTCCAGTGATTGCAGATATGTCTTCTGACATCTTCAGCCGTCCTATTGATGTGAGCAAGTATACGATGATTTATGGTGGTGCACAGAAAAACCTTGCAATGGCAGGCCTTACTTTTGTGATTGTGAAGGATGATGCACTTGGCAAGGTTTCACGTCACATCCCAACAATGCTTGACTACCGTACTCATGTGAAGAAGGGCTCTATGTTCAATACTCCTCCAGTCGTTCCTATCTACTCTGCTTTGATGAACCTCCGTTACATGAAGGCGCATGGTGGTGTGGAAGCTATGCAGAAGTTGGCCGAGCAGCGTGCAGAAATTCTCTATGCAGAGATCGACCGTAACAAGCTTTTCGTTGGTACTGCTGAGAAAGACAGCCGTTCACTCATGAATATCACCTTCGTCTTGAAGCCAGAGTATCAGGATTTGCAGGATGAGTTCCTCCAGTTCGCTACCTCTCAGGGCATGGTCGGCGTGAAGGGACACCGCGATGTTGGTGGATTCCGTGCATCTTGCTACAACGCAATGTCTGTCGAAGGTGTTCAGGCACTTGTGAAGTGCATGCAAGAATTTGAAGCGAATCATTAAAGTTAGGAATTAGGAGTTAGGAGTTAGGAGTTGCCATTCGGCATGTTTGCGCAATCTTAACTCCTAAGTCTTTTGTTTCC
>AUXO012822765.1_pt1 | contig 11642 bp, 5 predicted proteins | sample 768731 | NCBI WGS metagenome assembly AUXO01 (sample SAMN02715735, study PRJNA202380) | gut metagenome | biome: sheep rumen | host: Ovis aries | place: New Zealand: Palmerston North | reverse complement strand
ATTGATTTAGCTGCATATACAGCTCTTGTACATAAGAAAAAAGTACTTGTCATTTCAAATGAAATGTCTGAACAAAAAATGAAACTATGTCTTTTAACCACCATTATAAATAACCCAGACATCAAAAAATTACATAAGCAAGATGTAAAAATTACAGAAGGTGAACTTTTAGAACTTAAATTTAGACCAGATAATCCAAAAGATGTAGAAACTGATGAAAATGGATATATACTAAGAACATCAAATGAATCGCAAAATCAATTTATAAAAAAGCTAAATAATTATTCATCAGATTTTAGAAAAGCTATTTCGGCCGTTGAATGGGCAAGTGAACAAATTAAAAACTCAATATATTTTATAAATATTACAGACCACACAAATGACGAATTAAAAAAAGTAATTATAAATTATTATTACAAAGAACACATAGAATATGTATTTTATGATACCCTAAAGACAGATACAGACAATATTGGTAAACCTGAAGAAATAAAAAGAACAGCAACCATTTTATCAAATATTGCACAAAATTTTAATATTTTTATTTGTTCATCTTTACAACTTTCTGAAAGCAAAACTTCTCCTTTAAACTTAGATGTAAATGATTTAGCTGTAAGTAGAACTGTTAAAGAAGTTTTAGATACACTTTGTTTATTTAAACAAATCGATAGAAATTCTTTAAGTGACTATGAATATTCACTAAATGAAGTTGATACAAAATTCTTTGATTTGGAAAAATCAGAAAACCCAGATATACGATACTATGCTTGTGTAATTGATAAAAACAGAGCTGGTGCAAAACCTAAATTAGTCTTTAAAATTAACTTAGCATATAATAGTTGGGAAGAACTTGGATATTTAAAAATGAAGGACTTAAATTAAAGTCCTTCATTTTATTTTATTAAATAATTTTGTTATATTTAATTTCACTACAAAATTTATTATAAAAATTAATAGCATAAAAATATCTATAATAATTAAATAAGACATTATTATATTAAATTCATATAAAACTTTTGCTAAATATGAAATAAAACATATCATTCCTATCGAAAATACATACTGAAAAATTTTGTTTTTTTGATTTTGATTCATCTCATATTCTGAGTCCCAATTCAAATTAGGTTTAATTAAATCTATAAATAACATTAATCTACTATTCATTGTATTTAACAATACAACCAATACAAATAGAAATAACACATCCAACCAAGGTATCTCGGGAAAAACCTTATGTAAAAAAAACATAAAAATTATAGATAAAATGTTATTCATTATAGTCTGTACTGATGACTTAATAATAAATTGATCATAAAATCCTATTGGAAAAACTTTCATAAATTTAGCATCTTTTCCGTCTCTTGATATTCCTGTAATAGACACAGTTGATATAGAAAACATTATTTGAGCTATAATTAATATTATTCCTGCCATCTTTAAATTATAACTTATAGTTATTTTTTCTTCCAGCATTTTCCAATCAATGAATTCTCTTATTGGTAGTATAAATTTTACACTTAATAGTATTATAGTAAAAATTAAAATAATACTTGGAAAAACATATTGAACAAAGTAAACAGGATTTCTAAATATCATTTTTATCTCTTTATAAAAATAACTTATTTTTTTATTAGTCATTTGTGGAATCTTTATATTTTTCGTTTTAACTCTCTTTTTTAATTTATTAAAACTATTATTATTTAAAATATCTTTAATATAAAACTTTTCTTCCCATTTAATAAATATTATAAATAAAATAAAATTAATAATTGTAATTTTTGCTAATCCCCAAAAATCAGATAATTTTTGTCTATAAAGACTTTTTACTATATCATTAACTTGGATTAGATATTTGTTTCCATTTTCTAGTTTTCTATTAAAATCTATTATCACATTAACAATTTGATCATTATTTAAATAACCATTATTTTCTGTCATAAACAAATTTGATAATTTTGAGACAATAAAAAACATACCCAGTATACATATCATAGTAATAATTATCTGAAAAATGTTTTTATTTTTCACAAATACAGAAAATTTAATAAATATTGACATTAATATACTTATAATTAAAATTGGTAATATCGGAAAAATAGCAAATATTACTATTAAATAAATATAATATATACAATTACAATATGTCAATATTCCATAAAGTAGCATTGGAATTAGAAAAAATAAACTCTCCGATATATAAATATTTATTAAAATTGTCAAAAATTTTGATATTAATAGTTCTTTTGGTTTTATAGGAAGTGGGAGTAAATAGTTTAACTCATGTGAAAAATAGTAATTATTAAGGCTTATAATTATTATTTGAAATATAGTAATTATAGATAGCATCATAAAAAATAAATTTAAAAATATAATTTGCTGGTTAATATCTCTAAAAAAAATTATAACTTTATAGCTAAGAAATGCAATAGCAATAATAATTGTTACTAGAAACCAAAAAGTAGATTTTTTTTTATCAATTTTTCTATTATGAACATTTATAAAATCTAATTTTGATAATAAATCCTTACATAAAATTCTCGTTAAATTTACAATATTTTTATACATTCTTTATTATCTCCATAAAAAATTCTTCTAATGATTTATTTTCTTTTACTTCATTTTGTATTTCTTCAAAAGTCCCCACAAAAAGTAATTTTCCTTTATTTATTATGCCAATACGACTACAAAGTTTTTCCACTACATCTAAGATATGTGTAGAAAAAAATACGCATTTATTTTCACTAGCCAATTCCTTCATTTGCTTTTTTAATTCATATGTTGCTTTAGGATCCAAACCAACCATTGGCTCATCTAATATCCAATTTTGCGGAGAGTGCATTAAACTTCCAATAATCATTAATTTTTGTTTCATTCCATGTGAATAGCTTTCTATTTTATTATTCAAAAATTCATATAAATCAAATTTTTTTGAGAATTCCTCTATTTTTTGTATTCTTGTTTCTGTATCAATCTCATATAAATCAGCTATAAAACTTAAATATTCAATTCCTTTTAACTTAAGAAAAACGTTTGGATCATCAGCTACATAACCAATTCTCTTTTTTGCTTCAATTGGATCTTTTATTATACTTTTCCCATCTAGTAAAATATCTCCTTTATTGATATTTAAGCTCCCTGTTATCATTTTTATTGTTGTGGTTTTACCTGCGCCATTTGGTCCTAAAAATCCAAATATTTCACCATTATTTACTTTTAAATTTAGATTTTCAATTATATTTGTATTTTTTTTATAAAATTTGCTAACATCTTTTATTTCTATCATAGTATTATTCCTTTCGAATATCAATATTTCCGATTCTTACTAATAACTTAATTTTTATTGGTTTTTGCATTATACAGATTTATAAAGTCTATTTATTCAAAACTGAATGACAATACAAAATCTCTATTTTCTAATAATTTCATAACAATCATCATTTTTTTATTATTAATACTTTCATTTTCTACCGATTGAATACTAATATTATAAGAATATATTCCATCTCCTAATTCAGTAAATTTATCATATATTACTTTATTATTATCATATACATTATCTTTTATAATTTTTTCTAAATCATTAAGATTTTGTAAGTTATTCATTTTAAATGTTTCATCTAATTTACTATATAAATAATCATAATCCTTGCAATTAATTGAAGAGAATATTTTTTCAATATTCATTCCAACTTTTTGACGACTTTCTCCTTCGTCATATTTTTCTATAAATTCTATAGAATCTATAGTATATGTATCTAAAATAATTGTATAATTTAAAGGATTGTTTTTTTCTTGTTTAAATATATAATAAAAATTATTTTGATCTACTGCGGTAAATTCTATATAATCGTTAAAATATTTTACTCGATATTTAATTATATTAGCTTTTTGTAAACGTGTTTTATTTTTGTTTATATAATCTTTATATTCATTTTTATCTTTAAATTTAGTATTCCTATATTTTTCATCTAGCAAATTAAAAGATATATCTGCATCCGAAATTGCTAATCTTTTGAAATTCTCTAAATATTTATTTATGGTTTCCTCATGACCTAAAGATACACTAGTATATTGATTATTATTATTTAATTTAATTTCTTTATTATTATTATTAATTTTTATTTCATTAAATAACATATCTACATTTTCTATAGGCTCTATAGAAAATGTAGTATTTTTGTAATCCAAGTTTACATATGTATAAAAATTACTTATAATTTTATAATCATTGTTTATAGCTACTGCATTGACACAGTATTTATCAATTCTGTCATTTATTAATTCTTTCATTTGTAAAATAATTATTTGCACATTATCATTTATAATTGTTACTTTATCATTAAAATTATTTTCATTAATATTGTTAGAAATTTTATATTCTTCATCTAACAAATCCATAATATTTTTTTTTATTTCTTCATCTGATACAACCCTTACATATGGTTTATTTCTGTTTTTTTCAAAGTACTGTACAGAATTAATATTAATTGTGTTATAGTATTTTTGAAGGACATTTTCTACTGTCATAACTTTACTCATATTGTCCACATGACATTCTTCATTTGTTATCTCTAATTCATCACCAACTTCTCCGATATAATCTATATTTTTTTTCTCATTAAATATATTTTCATTTTTTCTTCCTACATTTATAACAAGTATTAAGGTTATAATTGAAAGAATAAATATAAATACTATAATAACTATAATTATTTTTTTTATTTTGTCCATTCTTAATACTATCTCCTTTCAAATAATATCCCTTTTTATTTAATTCTGAAAATAGCTGCTACTCCTTCATGTTCTATTGTTCTATTATTTGTAATTCCAGCAGATGTACTTTGAGCTTCTATAATTAACCCATTTCCATCATAAAAAGCAACATGGTGTATTCCTTTACTTCCTGTTCCATATAAAATAATATCTCCAGCTTGTGCATTAGAAATGTCTGTTCCAATATCTTCAGCTCCCCAATCTTTTAATCTACTATTATTCATATCTTTAGTCGTATAAAAAGTAGCATTTTGTGGTATTTTTCCACACTCAATTAATACAAGATAAACAAAATGTGAGCAATCACATCCATTTGTCAGTGAATTTCCACCATAAACATATGGGTTTCCTACATATTTATTAGCTGTTTGTATAATTTTTGAATTGCTTCCTAATTCCACTGGTCTTTCTTTACCTTTAAACATTTCATAGTAAAATCTTGCTCCACGTCTTCTTACTTCTAGTCTTGAGCCTCCTGATCTTTCATACCATGAATCAAATAAAACAGCTGCTTCTTCAGGAGTTTCGGCATTTATAAACCTATTATATAATACACTATTCTCTGTATATACTTGTTTTGCAGCAAAACCATTACATCCGCCATCTGTCAGTTCTGCTTTTAAGAATTCTAATTGAATATTTTCGTCTTGCCAAGTTGAACCCTTAGATGCTGCATAATTAAGTAGTCCTTGTTTTCGACCAAAGCTCCACTGTACAATTCCAATTCCTTCTCCATTAGATTGAACTCGGTCACTATGTATTTCTCTACCATCATCTGTTTCTGCTGAGAAATTTCCCATTGCACCGGCAGCAGCAATATCACTATACCCAATATTTTTTAATAGCCACCATAATTTTTCCTCTAAATTACTACCTACAAATCTGTCTGCTGACTTTTTAAATGTATCAGGATCAAATGCATCAAAATTATATGTTTTTACATCATCATATATATTTCCTAAAGCTTTATATAACAAATATTTTGTTAAATCGAGCATTTCTACCATTCCATTATCTGGTTCTTCAATAACTTCAAATAGCCAAGACGCTGTTTCTTCCAGTGCTTTTCTAGCTTGTGAATTTTTTCTTAATTCTGTTACAAAATTAGGTTCTGAAGAATTTCTATCTGTTTTTTCTTTTATATATTTGTCCTTTGCCTCCCATTCGGAACCATTTTCTACTACTTTATACTCAAAATCCTGCTTATAATCTACTATCCATACATTTGCTTTTGTTAAAGCTGTGTCTATGGTAGTGTTTCTATTAGTTTGAGTTGTAATTTTGGTAAAACTTGCTCTTTCTGAACCATATATAATATTTCCATTACGATCTCTTCCTTTTGGAACTTGTATGGTAGTCCAATAATCCTCTGAAGTTGTAGATGTTGTTTCACAAAAATTATCATGTATAGTTATTTCAATTTCACTATTATATACTAAATCTGCTAGCGCCATTACAAAATCTGTATCTTCAGTAATTACAAGCATTGCCCATAAATAATTAAATGGCATAGTATATCCGTTTAAAAAATCTTGATAATTTATTTTTTGTACTGACATTCTATTTTCAATACTCGTATTCCCCTCTTTTCCTGGTTCTGTATATTTTACTTCAGTAACAGTTTCGTCCCATTTTGCGACTTTTACATAATATGTGGTTTCTTTATCTACAACATTTGTTTCTCCAATCGCATTTCCCGAATTAAAATCATAATGAAACTCTCCAATTCTTACTCTATTTTCTTCACTTGTATATCCGAACGGGTCTGAAGTATTGTGATTAGGATCTGCCCACCCCCAGAATGTATATGAACTACCATGATCATTATCAATATGTGTATGAAATTGCACATATAATTCTCTAGAATTGGTAATATCAGCTCCATTTTGTATTGCTTTATAATCTTTTCCAGACCAAGAATCATGCTCATCTATATATCCTGGTAATATTCTTTTTCCATCGACTAAAACACTTTTTACAACTGCTTTCATTTCTTCTGTAACAGGTCCTCCACCAGCATATTCAGCCAAGTGTCCTGAATTAATATATTCATATCCTTTGTAAAACCAGTAATACTCAGACCCCTCAGTATGTCCAACAAAATTATATAATCCTGTCCCTCCTGTTACTCCTTCACATTCTCCTTTAAATTTTAATTCAAATAAATTTGCCATAAGAGAAGCCTCTGCTGCGGCTCCTTGTGGTGTTCCTTGTTCTGAAAACGCAACTGCTGTAAGACCTGTTAATTCATGATCTGTCAACTGATATTTTATAAACGGTGTTTCTGTTGCTACGTTTGTTGAAGAATTTGTATTCGACTCTAGACCTGATGCTATTGATACCTTGCTCCAATCTATAACTTTTGCTTCTCCTTGTAACTTTTCAAAATGCTGTGCATCTATTTCATTTCCAGTTCTCTCTAGCCATGACCATCCATACTTGGTAAAAATATTATAAATATCTGTTCCTCTAGCTATTCTTGCTCTTTTTTCAACATCTGACCACCCTTCCATACTATCTCTATTTATAAATTTATCATTTACATTATCAGAATGATTGGTACTATATATATTAAGTTCTCGATTATTTTCGTCTGGATGATGTGTTGTGTATGGTGTACCTCCACCATAATAATTCAAAATATATGGATTTACTAATGGATTTATATCTATTGCTTTTCCATAAGCATGATTTGATAAATTAGCTAATTCATTTTTACTATCATTTGCATGTCTATAATTAAATGCTGACGTGTTATTATGCTGTATTGAAGTCCAATCATCAGCATCATATTCATCTACTAATTTCATCTCCTCTATCGGGTATTTTATCATATATAATTCTTGAAAAATAAGTAAAACCTCATCTGCTACCTCTCGGCTTACTACCATTTCACCTTTTTCAACTTGTCCTTTAAAATTATAGTAAGGTATGATTAAATATGATAAATTTGAATAACTACTTCCCCTTAATGATTTTTGCATTCTATTTACTAAATTATTATTATCCTTGTCTAGTGTTGTTGCTGTAATATCTCTTCTTTCTCCAAGTCCTTCTATTTCTGGTATTATAGTTCTATCATCTGTTGCATAATTAACTCTATATCCACAAATAAAATCTTTATTATCCCATTCGTCAAATGGCGCATTGATAAACGGTTGACGAGTTTGAATTCTTTCATCTGAACCCATATCATATTTACTACACGTTTGTGTAGCATGATCATATGATTCAAGTACAAATGTATGAACCCAATTTTCATTTTCTGTTCCTTTACCATTTCCAAATATTATTATATCTCCAGCTTGTAATTCACTTTGTTCATCTATTCTTATAAAACCATGTTCAGAAAACCACTCTTTAGTAGTAACAAATAGCCCTCCCGCGTGCATATCAGTTACACCTAAATTATAAATTGCTTTTGATACCAATCTATCACAAGCCATAAATTTTATGGTAGCTCCATCTCTAGGATCAGTTTCCCACTCACATGGTGGTGTTGTAGAGGAATTTCCATATCTAAAAATGTTTCGATTATCATAAACATTTGCAGCTACATCTCTAACTGCTTGTAAAAATTCCTCTGTCGTAAACCCTGCTAAACTAGCTCCTAAATTAGCTGAATTTCTGGTACCTGGGGTCTTGCCTATGGTAAAAACATTTAAAGCCCTTTGTTTATCGTCTTCAGAACCAGTTTGCATATATTCATTCATGTAAAAATTAAATGTAGATTCATCTACATATGTCATTGTAGTTTTTGTTCCATCGTCTTTAGCTCTTTTAAATTTAACAATTCCTTGAATTTCTGATGTTATATTATTTTCTGAGTCACTAGCATCAGAACTTTCTGTATTATAATTAAAAAAATCGTTCCAATCCAAATTCTCATCTGGATTAGGTCTAGTATCAGGAAATTGCGTTACCAATTGTGCATCCATTAATTTTTTTAGCTCTAAAGCATTATTAAGATATTCGTCTACCTCACCCTCATTTTTAATAATATTATCCCATATTTCTTGTACATTTTGTTTCGTAACTATTTTACCGTTTTGTGATATGTTAATATCGGAATAATATTTTAAAAAATTAAATGGAACATTAGATTCATCTTTATCTTTAAAACTTGCTATATCAGTATCTAAAAAATAATTAAATACTAATATTAATATAATTGAAGCTATAATTGCTATTATTATAATAGGGCTAAAAGATTTTATAATATCACCTAATAATCCTCTTATTTTATTATTTTTTTGTTTTATTTTTTTTTGATTTTCTTCATCCATATATTCCACCTTCTATATATGTTTAGATTTCTATACTATAGCTCATCTTTTTTCCTTCACTTTCTGTTCCGAAATTTATTATAACATTACTAAATACAAGTTTATTTATATTTTTAGTTGATATATATTTACTATAGAACTTCAGTTTTATCTTTTTTGATTCTTTAGGCAATATAAGTAATTCATTTTTTTCAAATTCATGTGTATATAAACTATATTTTGATTCATTATCATCTTGAATATAAACACTTTTTATTTCTTGTAAATCATCCATTAAAATTTGAAAATCCATATTATTTTTTATTTCTATATCCAATATTAAATAGTCCATGTACTGTTGCTCACTAACAATATTAACTTCTATCTCGTTAAAATTCTTTTTACTATTAATATCTTTTTTATATAAAAAATTATTTATATTTAACCTTTTTTCACCATTTTCTTCTACTATGGTAATATAATCTTGTTTTTCATATTGAGATATTTTACCTGTTGATAGTGCATTCTCTCTTATTGTAATTTTATATGTATCGTTATACCAGTTTTCTATAGTATATATAATATTTGAATTTTTAAAAAAAATCTCAAAATAAATATTATTTAATTCACTTTCTGATTTGAATTGTAACTCTTTACACGAATTTGAAAGTAAACTATACGCATTTTTTACATCTTTTAATTTACAAAAGTTAATAAACTCTTCTATAACTTCAACATCTTTATTTATTTTATTTGATTCAATTTCTTCACCTGTTATTATGGATCTATCTGTAGTAACACTATCAGACTTAATTTTTTCCGTATTTGTATTTATCTTTAAGGTATCATAATTATTTTTTTTATTATTATTAAAAATTATTAATATTACAAAAAAGAGGGCTATAATAAGTATAGCTCTTATTATTGCCTTTCTATTTTGATTATAAAATCTCATTAATCTATACATACTACCCCCTCCTTTTTATTATTTTTTATAATAAGCATCACTAATTTGTAGCATCCTATTATAATAAATATTCGTAGCCTGATCTAATTGTTTTTTATCCACATTTGCATTTCTAGCACGATATTTATCACGTATTGAATCCATAAATGCATCTTTCTTTTTTCTGTCATACTCATAACTATTTATATCTGTTCCTTGATTTTTAACTACTTTAGTGTATCTAAACGCATCTATTTGATCATTTAATATATCTTTTGCCTTTTTAGCTGCTGCAAATTCATTTGCTTCCGAAAATCCATATTTTAATCCTTCCTCTAGGAAATTATCCTGTTCTAAATATTCTTTTGCATCTCTTTCGCTCATCTTTGTTCTTAAAGAAAAGTCTCTAATAAATTCATCATTCATTCTCTCTTGTTTCATTGCCTTAATAATTTTATCTCTTTGTTTTTGCTCATATTCTTGATCTCCATAATATCCTCTAGCAAAATATTCTCCTGCATCAGGTACATTAAGAGCTCCAGATGCCCAATTTGAAACAGATGAACCTAGTTTATTTCCTCCTAAAGCAGCAGCAGCAGCATACTGTCCTGTTTTAGTTAAATCACCACTTGCTACACCAGCAGCTATTCCTATACCTCCAGCTAATGCAGCAGTTCCCAATCCATGAGCTAAACCTAACATCTTTCTTCCTGGATTACCATTGTTTATTGCATTAGCTAAATTTTTACCTAATCCTCTACCGTAGAACTTTAAGCCCCTTCTTAGTCCATTCATTGGTTTTTCTAGTTTCTTTTTAGTATTATAAGCTGTTCTTCTTGCTTTCATAGCATTGGTTATATTTTTATCTCTTCCCTTGTTTTTATGTTCTAAATATTCTCTATATGACTTTTTATTTGCATTATAATTATCCCATACATTAGATTTTGTTGGTTTCTTAGGAATAACCTCTTCGTAATCTCCTAGTTTTTCATCAGAAACTACTGTTTCATCATCTGTTGCATCAGGAATTTGTGCATTGGCTTGTGGTGCAGAAAAATCCGGAGTGCTTGGCATTTCTGATAATTCAGGATCTTTTGTTTTTTCTTCTATTGGTGAATTTGCACTTGTATCTGCTTGAGGCAGAGTATTTTCTCTAACATCTTTAATATTAACTGCACCTTTTACACCACCATATATGTCATCTGTATCCAAAGAATCTTTATAATTAATTTTATTTTTAATATCTGCATCACTTTGTGCTCTATCATTATGTGGAGCTGGTGGTCTATGTCCTAATAATTTATTAACACCTGACATAACTAATGCTGCTCCAGCAGGTCCAGCCAATAAACCTTGAGTTTCAGTAGCATTAATTCCAAAAAATCTACGTACTAATTTTTCAGCAGGCATCATAAATCCAATAGCTACAATACCATAAATAAGATTTGATTCAGCTAATTGAATTGCAGAAGAAACCAGTACAGTATATAACAACAAATGAATAGGTTGTATTAATAAATTAACCATATATTCTTTAAACCAATTATTAAAACCTTGTGCACTACCATCTTTTAACTTGTCTAAGGCATATGTCATAGCAACAAAAGGTGCAATAATAGTCAAAAATGCTAAATATAATACCCTTTTTAAATATGTAA
>AUXO010552158.1_pt1 | contig 11642 bp, 9 predicted proteins | sample 768731 | NCBI WGS metagenome assembly AUXO01 (sample SAMN02715735, study PRJNA202380) | gut metagenome | biome: sheep rumen | host: Ovis aries | place: New Zealand: Palmerston North | reverse complement strand
AAGTAAGCTTATCTATCACTATTATCACCTACTTTAGAATCTTCTTCCTTAATTAGGTTCAAGAACATAATAGCATCTTCCTTATATTCTTCTAAATTATTAATATAATTAATATTATCTTGATTAGAATAATTATCTTTTAATTTCTTTAAACAAGAAAATATATTATTTATTTCTTTTTGATATATTTCAATATTGTTCATATAATTCTCCTATAATAATACTACTTTAGATGCATTTTTTAAATCTGTATCTTTTACTAAAAGTTGAGCTTCATATATATTACCTGTATCTTTACTATATAGATTTGAATCTTCTCTTATTTGGTAATTACTTATTTCTGATAATTTCTTTTCAATTAATTGCTTAACAGTACCTATTCTTTTATTTATTGGAATAAATATATCATATTCATCCTCAGATAAAGGTAAATATAACTGTATTAATATTTTATTATTATCCATTATCTACATTCCCTTCTAATAATTTTATAATGTAGTATCTTCCTTTACTTAAGTAAATACCAAATCCAGGTTTTAATTCTTCTCTTAACTCTCTTGGACTTGAAGATAATTTAAGAGTAAATTGATCTAATATACCACTACCCAAGTATACTCCAGTTGAAGTATCTAAACTATCTTTTATCCATGGTTCAAATACTATATTTTTTATTTTTTCATTATTTTCTATAATAACAAAGTTATATGTACCTAAACCATTTGCTTCCATAATTGCATTAGTAAATTCTTGTTTAACAGTTATTTCTAATTTAGATAAAATATTATCTAAGCCTATTAAGAATACTGTTACTTTATCCTTATCTTTTAATACATCATTTTGATAATTATTTTCTTTATAAGATGCTATTTGAGATTTTAAATCTTGAGTAATCTTACTAATAATATCATTAAAATTATTATCAACAATTAATGTATTATTAAGTTTTTTATTAACTAGTGCTAAACTATCAAATATAATAACTTTTTGATTATTAATATATGTAAATGAATCACATAAATTTTCTATAAATTTAGAATATTCTGTTACATCATTACCTGTAACTAATGCTAAATAGTTACGTTCAAAATCCATTGTTGCTATTTGTAATGTTTCTTTATCAATACCTAGAGGTATTGTATGAATATTATTTAATGCATTTCTTACTAAATCATGTGTTACATAATCTGGTAATACTGGAACTTTTTTAGCTTTGCTATCAAACATTTTATTTAATTTAACACTTACTGTTTTTAAATATTCATTCATATTTTCATGTTCATAAGGATATGCTGTTTGGAACTCATATATATCATCTAAATTAATTAATCCTCGACCATATATCTTAGATGGATATTTTTTATGTACATTACCAAGTACTGCAGAATAATCAGATTGATCATTAAATTGTAATACAACATTTTGTTTAAAGTTTTGTTTAATACGATATCTTATTGAATTTGTATTACTTGCAGTAGTTATAAATACTATTCCATATTTATTACCTTCTCTTGTAAGTACTTGGAATAATTCATCATAATTATCATATGTTTCAGAATAAGCATCATAGTTGTTAATTATAACTACTATAGTAGGTAATTTTTTTCCACTATGTTTTAAATAGAAATCAAAATCCCCATTGTAATCTACAAATAATTTCTTTCTTTCTTCTAATTCATTTGATAGTAGTTTGAATAAATTAGCAACTTTTTCTTCTTCATTTTGGAATATAACATCACCTATTTGTGGAGCATCTTTAAATACTCTTAATGTTTCAGCTCCAAAATCCATAATATAGAAATTAACCTCATCTGGTGTATGATCAGTAATAGTAGAATATATTAAAGTTGTAAGTAATAGTTCTTTACCACTTCCAGTAGAACCATAAATAATTGCATTACCTTCACGACTAAGAGGTAGTGTAAGTATTCCCTGTCTTTGATTATTAGGATCATCAAATTCACCTATAACTGGATTAATATCATTTTCAACTTGAATATAATTATATTTTTTCTTTAAAGCTTCTACATATATGTACTTAGGTATCATTTCTAACCATAGTTTTCTTGCCATAATATTTTCTTTTTTAGCTTCATCCACTACATATTTAACAATATTAGTAATTTCTTCTCCACTTGATACTAAATTAACTTGTCTATTAGTACTATCAAGACTATTAACAACATTACCTACATTATCAACAAAGTCTATTCTTTCATCTATTTTTTTAATTCTTTTATCTTGTGGATAATACTTTGCCCCAGTCCATGCAGATTGTCCCATTGCAAATAATTCATTATATCCTACTTGTAAATAGAATCTTCCTGTTTCTTTTATTGCTGCTGCAAGTGGTGATTTAATCATATCCATAGAGTCAGATCTATCTTGTACTTTTAAGCATATTCTAAACTTAGAGTTTGACCATATTTGGTCATTTACAACACCTGCTGGTTTTTGAGTTGCAAGTATTAAGTGTACTCCCAAACTACGTCCAATACGTGCAGTTGAAATAAGTTCATCCATAAATTCAGGTTGTTGATCTTTTAACTCAGCAAACTCATCTGAAATAATTAATAAATGTGGGATTGCTTCTTTAACTAATCCTTCTTTATATAGTGTTTGATATTTATATATATCAATTGTACTTTCATTTAAAGCATCTCTTACCTCGTTAAACTTCTTTTGTCTACGACGAAGTTCACTTTGAATAGATGCTAAACTTCTATTCATTTCAACTGTATCTAAGTTTGTAATAGTACCTGCTATATGTGGAAGTCTTATACCTGTTTCTTTATTTTCAAAAGCTCCTGCAAGTCCACCACCTTTATAGTCAATTAAAATAAAACTTACTTCATTTGGACTATAATTTATTGCAAGTGAAAGTATATAAGTAATTATAAGTTCTGATTTACCAGAACCAGTCATACCTGCAATTAATCCATGAGGACCATGCGCTTTTTCATGTAAATCAAGTTTAAATAATTCATGATTTTTATCAACACCAATTGGAACTTGTAAAGTTTTTGTAGGATTACTATTTTTCCAACGATTCATTATATTTAATTGTTCAATACGACCTACATCATACATTTCTAAGAAACTTAACATAGTAGGTAAACTACTATTTTCCTTTTCAATTTCAATTGGTATGTTTGCAAGTTTTTGAACACATTTCCACATATCAATGTTTGGATTATAATCTGCAATAAATTCTTTTTGCTTATTAGATACTAATTCATTTTCAAATATTCCTGATTTTTCATCATTAATACTTATAAATGTATGACACTCATTAGGTAAGTTTGTTAAACGATTATTAATAATAACAATACTAAAACCAACATTATTTTTAGAATCACATATATCTTTAATAATTTCTAATTCTCTAACTGATTTAAAATCATCAATTATTATAAAATAATATGGCTTAAATTCTGTATAATTTTTTTGTTCTTGTATAGTTTCATTTTCACCAGTTGTTTTTCTTGATTGTAATACTTGTTCAAGATTAAGAGATAACTCTTTAGCTTCATCATTATTAGTTGCAAAATATCTCATTGTTCTAGAATTATTCCAACAATGTGGTAAAGTTCTTAAATAATCCCAACGATTAGCATTTTTTTCATTAGTAAACAAAACAATTTTTAAATCTTCATAACTGTGAAAAGCCATTAACTGTAACAACAATCCATCTATAAAGCTATTTTTTTGTCTTCCTTCTCCAATTATTGCTGAAATATTATTTTTAGAAAAACTTAAATTTATAGGTACATTTTCTAATTCTTTAGATTCTTTACCAAGATTTAAAACCATTTCTCTTAAGTTATCATCTTCAAGAGAAAATCTTTCCTCAGGATATTTTACTACACCCTTAAAAGTAGTACTACCTACACCTAATCTCAAATCTAAGAAATCATTTTGATCTATTTCTCTTTCCCATAAATTTCTTTTCCTTTGTAGAATTATATTTGCACATTCATCTAATGATATATAATTATCTACTAGTACTTTCTTTTCTTGTTCCATTTCATTATGAATAGTATTTGTTTTTTCTTTTATGTATTCAATATATTTTTCTTGTCTTAATTTTTCCCTATTAATTTGTTTTTTTGTTTGGAATTTTCTATTTAGTAGTGGCCAAAGTATCATAGTTAAAAGCATCGCAACACACATAACTATATTAGGTAATGCAGATGCAATAGTACTTTTTCCACTCATTACACCTTGAATAGATGAATAACCCATCATCAAAGAAATCATACCCATACTTAACATTGGTCCAACAACGTATAAAATAGGTGTATCATCTGGTTTTTCTTTTGATGGTGGAGGATCTATTACTATTTCCACAGGTTCTATACCAGCTTTAAATCTAGGAGAACGGAAGAAATAATCTTCATCTTTATAAAAATCAATATTTTCTTCAAGTAATCCTTCTTCATTTATGGTAGGTTGAACTGGTACTTGTTTAACTGAAAAGATATTATTATCTAATCTTGTTTGATTATTAGGATTATTTACAATAATAGAATCAGATAAAACAATAATTTTTAATCCCATTATAAATATAATATCACCATGATATAATTTTTTAGATTTAACTAATTCACTATTTACATAAGTACCATAATTACTATTTTGATCTTCTATATACCAAGTATTATTTGTATATGTTAACATAGCATGTTTATTTGATACTAATGGAAAATTATAAATAATATTACAATCATTACTGTTTCCGATTAAAATTTTACTTTCTGGATTAACTTTAACTCTTGTTGTATTTTCAACGCTTGGTGAACAATATAATAAGATAAAACTGTTTTCACTATTAATTTTCAAGAAATATAGGGCATGTTCTTTTAAAACTACTGAATCTAACTCTTTGTTATTTACAACTATTTTTACATCAAAATTACTTTTTAAATGAAGAATTCCATTATCATCTTCTATACTAACTAAATTTCTATTATTACCTAATCCATCAATATCACTAATCCAAAAATTTCCTGTTAGTGTTTCTGGTAATTTATAGTTGTATATTTTCGTTCGTTTAATTAATCTAATAATCATAAAATCAACCCCAGTTATATATCCTATTATCTATTCTATTCCATAATAATTATATCTTTTTTATTTTCTTTTTTCAAGTATATATTTACTCTTTTAGACTAATACCTACACTATAATTATATTCTTTCATAATTTACTAGTAGAGGTGTGTAAAAATGATAAACTATTTTTGTTCATTAAGTCCTATTTATCAAGCATTACTTGCAGGTATATTCACATGGTTTATTACTTTATTAGGTTCTGGATTAGTTTTTTTCTTTAAAAAAATTAATAATACTATATTAGAATTAACTCTTGGTTTTTCTGCTGGAATTATGATTGCTGCAAGTTTCTTTTCACTGCTTGATCCTGCAATTGCTATGGCAAATAGTTTAAATATGAAAAATTATATTGTAATAAGTATAGGTTTTATTTTAGGAGCATTATTAATACTTTTATGTGAAAAAATATATAATTACTTAATGAAAAAAAGCAAAAATAATATAGATGATGGTAAAAAAAGATGTATGTTATTAATAAGTTCTATAACACTTCATAATATTCCAGAAGGATTAGTAATTGGAGTTAGTTTTGGTTCTTTAATATATCATATTACAGGATCTTCTTTAATCAGTTCTCTTACATTAGCATTAGGTATTGGAATCCAAAATTTTCCTGAAGGATGTGCAATAAGCTTACCATTAAGAAGAGAAGGATATAGCACTAAAAAAGCTTTTTTTATAGGCCAATTAAGTGCTATTGTAGAACCTATTAGTGCATTAATTGGTTCACTACTTGTAATGAAAATAAAAGTGTTATTACCATATTTACTATCACTTGCAGCAGGTGCTATGATTTTTGTTGCAATAAGTGAATTAATACCAGAAAGTCAAAAGAATAAAAATAAAAATTTAATGACTATATCTACAATTATAGGTTTTACTATTATGATGTTTTTAGATGTTGCATTAGGATAAAAAAACGAACTTATAGTTCGTTTTATTTTGATGTTAAATCTCTGTAAGATGAGATCTTTCCTTCTAAAGTTTTATAAATGGTATCAGCTCCTAAGAAACTAAACAATCCAACCCATAAACTATCTGGAAAATCCACTGTACTAAAACTATAACAGAAGAATATTCCAAATACCATATTTACTATTAAATTATATAGTAATAATAAATGTGAACTTTTAAAATATTTTTTTGTTTTTTGAATAAATGTACATGTAAGTACACTTAGTGCTATAGAAGTTATAAGCATTTTTTGTAATAAAGTTAATTTTAACATTTTAATCCCTCACATTATTATATGTATATAAATATAATATGTTACAAAAAAAGTTATAATAACTCATTATTATAACTTTAAAGTTTATATTTCTTTTTGTAATATAAATAAATCATATAATAACTTCCTAAAATTACAGGGATAACTATAATAAGTGCAATAATTATTTGTATTAAGCCCATATCAAATATACCTGCTATAGTAATTATTAAAGAAATATCTATACTTGATACTAAAGATATAAAATGTAATAGTTTTTTATAATTTAATTTACTAATATCTAATTTATATAAATTTATTAATAATAAAACTTCCATAGGATATTTGTTTTTTAATTTTTTATTCTTTTTATTATCTTTATATTTTCTTAATATTAAAAACTCATAAACTAAGAAAGTAATTATAAAAACAAATATAAATAGAATTACAAATTTTTTCATATTACCACCAAATATATTATATTAAACTTCACTAATATATTCAAGAAGTCTTAAGAACAGTTTAGTATGATCTTTAGATAAGCCTTTTTTCTTTAGTTTCCTAATTTCAATTCGTTTTTTAGAAATAGGTAATTCTCCAAATATTATACTTGCTATTTCTTCTTTTAAATATGTATTAATTTGTAAGTCTTTTAAGATACTATCTACGTCATCATTAATAAGTCTAACAGCATCTATTTCAATATCTTTACCACGACAGTTAACAGTTACTTGTCCAATTGTAGATACATCATTTACTTCTACGATGAAGTCTGCACCATCTACATAACTATTAAACTTAATTTCATCTTTATTAAACATAACTTTAACATTATCAGCAGATCTGGTATTTCTAAATACAATCTTATAATTTCTCTTAGCAGGTACAATACCACTCTTACCTTCTACACTTCTTATAATTACAGTGTAATTACTTCTTAAATAGTTATAATCAATAGATGTTTTTAAAAAATATCCTTCTTTATTTAAAGATGTTACACCATCATCTTCATAAAGAGTATACATATTACTTATACCTGGGAATATTTGTATTTCCATATCTGTTGCAAGTCCTACATTGTTTCTATCACTTCTATTTGAAAGTGGAATAATAGAACCAGCATGTGCAAAAACAGGATAATCCTCTTCTCTAAAGAATGAAATATATTTTTTTCCACCTGGAAATTTTTTACCAGTAAAGAAATCATACCATATTCCATCAGGCATATAGAAACGATGAACTGTTCTATTCATTATATTATCTTTCTTAGTTAATATAGGACAAACTAATAGTTGTGATCCAAAATAATATTGATTCTTATAAAGTGGATCATCATAACACCATAAGTAATTATGATAAAATGGTTGTATAATAGGAGTCCCAATTTCTGAATATTTATATGCTTCTGTATAAATATAAGGTATTAATCTATGTCTTAATCTTAAATAATCTGCTGCAATATTAAATGTTTTTGCTTCCCAAGACCATGGTTCCTTTTTATAATATGGTCCACGTGCCTCATGAAATCTTAGTATAGGAGAAAAACATCCTAATTCAACATTTCTAATATATAACTCACTTTCTTCTATACCACCGTGATTACCACCTACATCAAAACTTATATAACTAATACCCATATTAGAAGCATTTATATAATTAAAAACATCTTTTGCTAATTGTTCCCAACCTATTTCACTACTTCCTCCATATAATACTGGATATCTATGTGGTGCATAAACAGATCCTCTTGAAAGGATTAATCCCCTTTTAGCAGGATTTCTATTACTATCTAAATATAAATAATGATTAAGAGCCCATATTTTATTTATATCATTATTATTTATATAATCATTATAGAAGAAATCCACTCCTTGTGATTCTAAAGTATGTAAATATAATTTCATGAATACATCCATTAATTTTGGATTAGTAGAATCAAATTTTATAATTTGATTATCAGTAACATTTAGATACTCAGCAGCTTTACTATAGAATTTATCCATAGGGAAAAAGCCTTCTCCAGGATTTATCTGTAATCCTAATTTAATATTTTTACTATGAATTTTTTTAATAGTTTCTTCAGGATTTGGAAATAATTTATCATTGAATGTAAAACCAGTTTTTAAATTTTCATACTTCATATAATTTCTATAATGCCAATCTTTATCTAATACTAAAACTGATAAAGGTATTTTTTTCTTATTAAAATTATTTAAAAGATCATCTAGTTTTTCATCATTATAATCTGTATTTCTACACCACCAGTTACCAAAGGCATATCTTGGAAGAAGTGGCGGAAATCCAGTCATTTTAAAATAATCATTAAGTGCTAAATTAAAATCAGAACCATACATAAACACATAAATATCTATATTACCGTTATTTCTAGGTATTAAAGTACCATCTCTATCTAATAACATAGAATTAGAATCATCTAAAGATGAAAAACCTTCTATTGAATAAAGACCTCTTTGTAAATTACTACTAATAGGAACATCAATACCTACAATATTTCCATTCATATTGCGAACTTCAGGATGTCCATAATACCAATCGCGTTGTTTATCCTGATCATTGTAATTCATTAATGTAATTTTTAGATTTTTCATTGGATCTATTTTTGATCCTATAAAAGGTTGTTCTTTCATATAAGATAATTTAAAATATCTGGTATTTATTTCTAAAAAATTAGCATCTTGTCTAATAGTAAATTCTGGCACCCCAAAATTTCTATTTTTAATTATTTGCGTAGGAATATCAGTAAATACACCATTAGGGCTATATTCAAGTCTTATAACCCTTTCTGTAATTACAGTTATTCTGTATTTTATTCCTTTTACAAATGATTTACTATCGTTTTTAGCCTTATTATAATCTACCTCAAATTGTTTTCCAAGTGGATACATAATAACACCCCTCTATTCTATTACACTATATCACAAAAACATTTATTTATCTAGATATTTAACATAATATTCTTCTAAAGATAATTCTTCATCATCTATTATTTTAGCAGCATCTACTCCAACATATCTAAAATGCCATTGTTCACTAGTTATTTCAGTAATTTCCTCTTTACTTTTTAAATACCTATAAATAAAGCCATATTTATATGAATTTCTTACCATCCATTTATATTCTTTACTATCTTTAAAAATATTACTACTACCACTTGCAAAATCGAAAGAATATCCTGTTTGATGTTCTGAGTATCCAGGAAAAGAAACATATTTCAAGCAGTAAGATTCTCCATATAAATCTTTATATGTATTATAAACTTCTACTTGATCTTTATAACTTCTATAACCAGAACTTATTAATAAATTAAGTCCTTCTTTTTTAGCTTGCTTTATCATTTTAATGGCAGCGCTTACAGCTTCATTTGTTCCTTTAACTTTTTCATCACTAACTAAATATTTACTAGGAACATTTATTAAGTTTTTAGGAATATAATTTTTTCCTAAATAATGATGTTTGTTTGCAAGTACAAATTTAGAATAATCATTTACTTTAACTGCATCAGTATATGGTTCTTTATCTAAGTCTAAATTAACTTTAATAATAGTTGTCTCCTCGTCATCTCCAACATCATTCATAAATGCAATATATCTATCATAATTTTCTAATTTGGCAAAGTCATATGAGAAAAACTCTTCCAAATATTTTATTTTTTCTTTCTTAGCAAAATCTGCTACGCTCTTAGAATCACCATGTTTAAGTATCATAGATATTTCTCTATCACTATAACCAACCTTTAATAAAGAATTTATATTTTTTATTAAGTCATCTTGTTTTTGATATGTAATTTTACTATAATGTTCTAAATTTTTTTCCTTATAATATTTATCTGTTTCAAAAGCTGCATTAAGTGTCTTATTATTAGGATAATCATTTACATAACTAATTTTAAACTTAGTAATTATATTATATGCAGCCTTATCACTATAACCAATCTTATTTAAATTATTTTCTAGTATTTTATAAATAGCAAATATTATTAAAATTATTCCAAGAATAATTCCTATAACTTTTAATAAAATTCTCATAGGCTTTTTAAATTTTATTTTTCTTTTCTTAACCATACTACCCTCCAAGATTATATATATCTAGTATATCACATTTTGTGTTATACTAATAAGGAAATTAGGTGATGTTTATGAAAAATAATTTTAAATATAGTTTAGATAATAAAAGATACCACACGTTAAATTATTTTTATCGTAATAAATTCAATTCTAAAGTATTTAAAGTAAGTTTAAATGGAGGCTTTACTTGTCCTAATATAGACGGAACAGTTGGATATGGTGGTTGTATATATTGTTCACAAAGCGGTAGTGGTGAATTCGGTGGTAATAAAGAAAAAAGTTTAACAGAACAATTTAATGATGTTAAACAAATGCTACATAAAAAATGGCCTAATGCTAAATATATAGGATACTTTCAAGCTAGAACAAATACATATGCACCAATTAATGAATTAAAAGAGAAATATGAAGAAGTTCTTAAAATACCAAATGTAGTTGGATTAAACATTGCAACAAGAAGTGATGCAATAACAGATGAATGTCTAGAATATTTAGAAGAATTAAGTAAAAGGACATACTTAACTATTGAACTAGGCCTACAAACTATTCATAATAAAACATCTAAGCTTATTAATAGATGTAACACTTTAGAAAATTTTGAAAATATGGTAAACAAATTAAGAGAAAGAAATATTAATGTAGTTGTACATATTATTAATGGATTACCCTATGAGACAAAAGATCAAATGATTGAAACTGCAAAATATTTAAATAAATTAGATATACAAGGAATAAAAATTCACATGCTTAGTGTAATAAAAAATACTCCACTAGAAAGAATGTATAAAGATAAAAAATTCCATATACTTACAAAAGAGGAATATATAGATATTGTAGTAAATCAATTAGAAAATTTAAGAGAAGAAATTGTAATTAATAGAATAACAGGAGATCCTAAAATAGATGATTTAATTGAACCATTTTGGTTAACAAAAAAATGGGAAGTATTGAATGCTATAGATAAAGAATTAGAAGAAAGAGATACTTATCAAGGAAAAAACACTTAATATTTAATTAAGTGTTTTTTATTTTCCATCTTAATGGTGCCGATTATAGGACTTGAACCTATAACCTCTGCGTTACGAGTGCATTGCTCTACCAATTGAGCTAAATCGGCATAAAAGGAAGTTATTTTTTTCTTCCTTTATTAACATTATAATACATATTATTTCTTTTTTCTTCTCTTTTATATACTTTAACTTTATTATTTTCTTTTTTATTAATATGAGTATTTTCAAC
>AUXO013272365.1_pt1 | contig 11643 bp, 12 predicted proteins | sample 768731 | NCBI WGS metagenome assembly AUXO01 (sample SAMN02715735, study PRJNA202380) | gut metagenome | biome: sheep rumen | host: Ovis aries | place: New Zealand: Palmerston North | reverse complement strand
CTTAATTTTTCTGATGCTAGAAATCTCATTCCATTCACCTCTCATATATAATAATTATAACTTACCAACTAATATAAATATAATTAAAATAAAAAGGGATATTACTCCCTTTTTAATAAATCAAACGTTAATAATTTAGAATCATTTAGATCAGTTATCTCTATATTATCAATCATAACTTCTTTAACTCTTCTTATATCCCTTAAATCTCGCTCTATAGCCTTTTTTAGCCCACTTTCATCTTCAGTTGAATAATAAGTCTTATAGCACTCAAAACCCTCTAAATCGACCTTCTCGCTTGATATACCACTATATTTAAGTAGTTTAGCACAGTCATTTAGTGTAGTAGGTATAATTACTTTGAATTCATATAATATATATCCTTTTCCTGAAGATAAATACTTTAAATTATCTACTATAGCATTATTAAATACAGGATTCTTTCTTAATTTAGATATAAGCATATTGGATAATGAACTTAACTCTTTTTCTTCCTTTAATTTACAACTACATATAAGTTTAGTAGACTCTTCATCATTCTTTAATAATACTTGCTCACATATAATACCCTTAGGAAGATTTTTAATATACTTATCTTTTATCTCTTCTTCAGATAAAGATGAATCTTTTAAAGGTATAGATGATCCTAGTTTAGAATAAATATAATTTACTTCTATATCTATTTCTTTATCTAAATATTTAAATTCTTCATTTATAGATTTCTCTACATCTTTTTCGAAATTAGTATATGATTTTTTAAACTCATTAGATAGATATAAGACATCATTATTACCAGTCTTACTATATAAGTCTTCTGGATATACAACCATAAGATTATACATTTCATCTAATTTTTCTCCAATCTCTCCATTTTCATAAGAATAGATTAATTCGTCCTTTGTCTGCTTTAAAATCTCTTCTAATATATTAGATATTTCTTCATAATTTTTAGAATTATAGATCTCATTTTCTCTTTCCACTACTTTTTTATGAATTGACTTTGGTGAGTTCTCATCATTTGCAGCAATTATTAATTGATAAATCTCTTTTGCGATCTTAGTAGATTTTTCAAACGATTCTTTTAATCCCTCAAATTCAGGATCTTCTAAAAGTTCTTTTGGATCCTTATTCTTTTTCTCTTTAGGTAGTACTTCTATACTAGCCAAATCATCTTTGAATATATTTATAAAACTTTGTATAGGTGATACAAGTTTCAAATTCTCTAAATCAATTTCATCCTTACTTTCATCTAAGGCTTCTATCATCTTAACATAAAAGTTTGTGTCGAAAAATGAATCATTGTGATTTTCTATATATCTATAGGTATTACCTGTTTTAGATTTAATAGGATATATTAACTTCATAGATTGTGCGAAATTTAATAATTCATTTTTCTTTGATAATAAATCATACTTTTCTAAAATCTCATCAAAATCTTTTACATATAATTTACCAGTAGTTCTTACTCGCTTTGTTAATTTAGATAGTTCCTTAAAACATTTATTAACTAATTTTAACTTTTCTTCGATAAATTTAACTTGCTTAAAGTTTAATCCCATTATATCACCACGCACTTTTATATTATATACTATATTATAAGATATCTTTTTACAAATATATAAAAATCTATTGGATTTTTACAATCCAATAGATGTTTCAAATTCCTCATTTGTGTTATAAATAGTTAATATTTTAACCTTTATTTTATATCCACCGTCATTAGATATAGAAGACTCATAATTAATGATTGATCTTACGTCAGGATGAGATAAAATTGTGTTTATAATCTCTGCGTCTGTGAAATTCTTATTTCTCACTTTCTCAAGTAGAGATAGTCCAAGACTTTTATTATACCACAATTCGCCTTTTAATAGTGATAATCGTTGAATTAATGAATATACAACTGCTTCAGCACCTTCTGCATAATCACTAGTATCAATGCTTGTTACGGTAATCAAATTATTATCATTCTTTTTATAATAGATATTATACAAATCAGTGTCTTCATAACTTCTATAATATCCAGTCTTACTATCAAATATTACATATGGCTCGACTGCTAGTACATAATTTATATTATCCTCAGTTGTATAATACATCTTGTTCTCATCTGGAACTAAATCCTCTGTCTCAACGTATGTATTATCGCTAGTCTTTTCATAATAACTAGTATTCTCATTAAAACTAGTTAAACTACTCGTATAAATATCTGTATTATTAGCACTTATAGTCTGCTTTTCATCATTTAATAATGTAAGTTTTATTTTCTTATCTTTAGTTCTAGTACCATAACCAAAGAAACATACATCATAATGTCCGTCTTCGGCTCTTACTAATTTTCTACACTTCATAATTATCCCAACCTTTGTATATTACTTGTGATATAGATTTCATTTCCTTCATCAGTTGTAGGATATGGTTGATAATCTTCAATATCCTCTGCTTCAATCATTTCCCAATCTAAATAATAAGTTTTACCATCTTCAAAATCACTTACGCTAGTTATTTCATTACCATTCTCATCATACCATCCAGTTGTTCCAAAATAAAATGACATAGGCTCTTGACCGACAACCTCATAACTAGGAGTCTCAAAATAATACTTTGGAATATCTGTAGTAGGTTTATTTATAAATACTTTTTCTGGATAAAGTAATGATTTCTTAACGTATGTTTTATAATCAACCTCTGTAGAAATAGGTAAATCATATAATACTAAAATCATCTCAAACTCACGAGTAGTATTCTTTATATATTTAACACCAAGTGATTCTATAAAGATATCACTATATAAGAATAGTTTAATAAAATTATCTGCCTTGTGATCAATTAAGTAAGATGAGTTAGTATTTAACCATAGATTACAAGTTAGTGGATTGTGAGGATCCGTAAGCATTAATATACCTTCTTCACCATTTGAAGAAAGTGTATCATTATATAATTCCATTAAAGATTTTCTTGTACCATTGAAATTGCTTTTTAATATCATAAACTTAATATATAGTAATAATTCCAGATTGTTAAGTTTCAATATTTCATTTACATTGTCTACAACAATCGTTACGGATCTACTAATATTCATAATATCTGCAACTGTTTCTAGAGGCTCACATTCATAACCATCTTCACTAAATGGATCAGTTTTTATTAGTTCTTCTAAACTATCTAAATTATAGATAGATGCAATCCAATCACATACGGTATCAATGTCTTGAATGAACTCTGTGAAATATGCAATTTGTCCGTCTATACCATAAGATTGTTGCATAAACATTGATAATTTGGACATATAATAATCTTTAGATAGTAATTTTTCATCTAACATAATTATTCACCTTCATTCTCACTAGGTGCGATATAAGTAAGAGTAATTCTTCCAGTACCAGATAATGATTGTGTAGTAGAAGGATTTAGGATAGTTACATCAAATTTATAACCATACCCCTTCTCTTCAGTATAATCATCAGATAATGTGAAATAATTTAATGTATTCATCATATAATTAGAGTTATCACTAAAAGTACCTTGCGTAGCAATGAAACATACTTTACCATTTACAACGTTATTAGAACTATTTATTGCAGTTAAGATATCTGCTATATGTAGATCTTCATTTAAAGCCATATCATTTATATATGAATTTATATTATCATAGATTACATCCTTTAAATTATCTACAACGAAATCCTTATTGCATATAAAATCAATTGTAAATTCAGGGACTATTGGTTTAGCCTGTTTCCAATAAATATTTTCATTGATATTACTATATACTTTAATAGGTATAGTCTTTCCATATACATCACTATCTCTTCCTACATACTCTGTAGTAGATACACCTGGAGTAAGATCATTATAGATTATATATCCGATCTCAGATTCATCAACTAATTGATCTATATCAGAGTCTTTAACTGGAATATATCTAATTACAATATAAATATTATGAGGACTAACTTCCGTTTGATCATTTTGATAAGATGGTTTATCTGTATTATTATTTACGATTAATACTTCTTTAACATATCCTGTTGAATATATGTCAGATTTTAATCCCTCTAATATAGAAACTCCATTTCCATAAGATTCTCTTAATCTTCTAGTTCTCAATTCTTCATCGGTTTCCGCATAATTACCAATAACCGCATCAGTAATTTGCCAACAAATTAGACTAGGAGCACTAATACAAGTATTGATATCACCTGCATTTAAAGGATCTCCACTAGCATCAACATTTAAGATGAACTCACCATTATTTATAATATTATCGTTCTTTAAAGCATTAACAGGTCCTGTATCTTCGCAAGTTACCTCAATTATTGTGTCAACATCTTTTTCAAATACATAATTATAATGATATCCATTACCTGTTTGATATGGTACTTCTTGCCAGGTCCAATTATGTCCATTTACATCTCTAAAAATAAGAGAATGTACATTCCCACTTCCAATTCCTGAAAATGGATCATCGTCCTCTGTATTTCTAACGATTATCTTTGCAGTAGAGTTTGTATCTGACTTTCTCTTAATATTATTAAATGAACATATAGTATCTAGGAATTGTCCACTAGCACTAGAAGGCTTTAAGTTTGAATTTAAATAAGCCAATGCTTGAAGCATCTTGGTTAGGATAAATGCAATTTCAGTTGTATATTGACCGTCTGCACTAGCGTCATCTAGATCTATATCTTGTCCATAAATATTTCTATACATCTTCATAAGAGATTCTCTTACTTGTTGTGCATTACCAACACTTAATCCATTTACTCCAAAAGATATAAGATCACTAAAGTTTATTTCTTTCTTAAATATACTCATATTTTAACCACCTATCTTGTATTAATTAATACGCCATATTTTATCGCGTGAGTTGTAGTAGATTTGACTTCTATAGGATAATCATAACCAAGATTATATGAGAAATCATTATCTAAAAATAATATGCAACATATATCTCCCTTTTGAAGTTCTGAAGGAGTATCAGAATTGAAAAAATATACTGCAAGGCTGTATTCATCTTGATCCTTTTCCAAAGGAAATGGTTTAACAGATATTATCCCATATTTTTTATTCTCATCATATGGTAATAATACTTTCTCATAGAAGCCTAATGTAGCAACTTTAATACTACTTTTAGTCTTCGTCATTAATAATTTTAATACATCTGCCATTGAATTATATTCTTCTAAATCATTTCTTAATTCATCGTCCAATATAATCGCCTCCAATTTATTCTGATGATACCTTGGCTATAATATCTAACGCTCTCGCTTTGATACTATAACCAAAAGAGTTTCCACGGTTTTGGAAAGTATAGTTTAAATTAATAATCATATACTCACCATTGGTATCCATATAATTTGGATTGAATACACTCTTTACATCTGCTTGGGATGTTGATATATCTACATATCCATTATCTATTTGGAGAATATCTCCTACTTTGAAATTCATCACAGGAAGTAAGTTTATTTGAAGTCCTGCACTACTAACCGTAGGATTTCCATTCATAATCATATCTCTTGTAATTGGAATTCGTCTTTTACCACTAACAGTGGTTACGTCTATTAGACATCCATCCGTTCCGTCTGATGAAATCACATAATCTCCACTTTGATTTAATGTAGAACTATCTAGAATAGTTGAAGCAGTACCATAAGCATATTCAAACTCTCTTAATACTCTATTTTTTAATTCGTCATCTATATTTACATAATTCATATCCATACCAGTTTTTCTTAATACTTGATCTACTGCAGAATATACATTTATGCTTGAGTTCAATCCAAAATTAATTCTATTTTGAGAATATGCTGCAAGCGTCTTTGATCCATATGCAATATAGCATACATAATCCTTGTGAGATTGTATTTTTTGGGATATATAAGTTACCTCTCCACTATATATGTTAAACATAGTTCCTTCGCCTTTTAAACCTCTATATCCAACCCAAATATCTAGTATATAATATTTACCTATGATAATTTGATTAATGATATTATAGTTAAGGTTATAAATAGTGATTACACCTTTATCGGATACACAAGCAGGTGATTTGCTGCCTTCAATACTTATATTAAGATTATCTGATGAGTTATCACCAACAACAATCTCTGTGTTGTTAGTTTTACTTTTAAATATTAATTTAACTCTTCTCATCCACATTTTATTTCTCATAAATAATCACCATCTTTATGAATTTTCAACACATTTATTTATAACTTTTCTCATAGCGGTAATTTGCTTTGATAATCCTTTATATGCAACACAAATAACTGCTTGAGATAAATCTGTTATAATACTTTCAATTTGCTCAACACTTCTATTTAATCTATTACCATTCTCGTCAGTTACTGCAAGAGATGGATATAGGATATATACATAATAATCTGATCCGAAAGTTTTAAATAATGCTAACTCATCTGGAGTATTAAATATTGTTTCTCCACAAGCGAAGTTATTTATAATATTATCTGAAGGTAATTCTCCATTCAAATAATCTCCTTTATATGCAGAATAAGTTACTTGCCAATAAGGATAAGAAGCAAGTCTTGTGAACTCCATTACATAAGTTCCACCGTCTACTTGAATTGCTACTTTTTGTGCACCATTATTTTCTAACTTATAAAATCCAATTCCTGTTAGTGTTCTATCTAACTCTGTTTTGATATTTTCAAACATATCACTTAGTCTTATAAGTTCCTCGTCATTTACTGATCCATTACTATTAAGTAGTTTAAATACTTTAGAGGCTCTTAATTTCTGCTTTTGCCACTTTATAATTTGTGATATTCCATATACTACCGCAACAACAGCTACAGCTGCACCAACTACAATAACTGCTCCAGAAGAGATTGTTACAAGACCTAATGTAGCAACTTTGACAGCTGCACTAACCGCTGTTGCTACCGCAGTAGTTACAAAACCTAGTTTAACGCATATTGCGGTAGCAGCTACAGCTACTAATGTAAGAGTTCCAATTTCTCTAGTAGTAGTTAGATAAATTAAAGACTTATTATCTATATATTTATTGTTGTATAGTGTTTCAAGAATAATTCTTTCCAACTCTGAGTTATCCGCAAGAAGTGTACCTAATCCACATACATCTGGTTCTTGTAAATCTGGATTCTCATCGTCAGAGAAATCTATATCAAACTCAATATCATTAACTAAAATAACTTCGGTAAATGAAAATGTATAATCTAGTGTATCTTGATACTCTGTCCAACTAATAGATGTTAAAGCCATATTCTTTCTTGCTAAAAATCTAGTCTTTGAAGCGTCGAATGAATTAGTATCATCTGTTTCCATTGTAATTATATCACATAATACGCCTTTTTCATTGATAGTTTCAAATACGGTTTGTATAGCAGATAATCTATCTCCATTTTTATTTTCCAAATCTATATAAGTTATATCATTTCTATATTTACCATTTAATCCAAACTTTCCACTAATTGTAAGTGTCTTTGGATTTCTATACATATGATCAGACATTACATCTCCAGAGAGTAGTGGTTGTTGTACTATATTAGAAGTTGCACCAATCTCTTTTGGTTTTTGATAATCAAGTTGTAAATATACTGTTTTATAATCATAAGTTCCATCTTCTGTTAGAACTGGATAATGATCTGTCATTATTATACTTCTATATCCCACAATAGATCATCCTTTCTTTTTAATCAAATGAGTTAATAGCAACCGCTAATCCCTTTAGATAATTTGAGTTTGATGTATCCATAGCATTTACTAAATCTTGTGTAGAGTTAATTCCTGTAGATATATTATTAGTACTATTTGTATTAATATTATATGTAGAATTCTTAGCGGATTGAATTACGGATAATCCATCGCTTGTACTAGCACTATCTCCTAATCCCTTTACATTTAGTTTACTTGCTATTTTAGTAATGATAGTTAATATTTTTTCAAATATATCTAATGTTCCTTGCATAACATTAAGTATTAACTCTTTATTATCAGAGAACCACTCAAGAAGAGTATAAGTAACCTCTTCTTTAAACATCTCAAACTCTAATTGCATTTCTTGAACATTTTTAAATACACCAGTTCTTTCTAACTTAGTATACCAATCACCATATTTCTTCATTAGTTCGTTGAAATATGCCTTTTGTTCTTGATTCATATACATTAAATCCTCTTCACTTTGAAGATTTAATACGCCCATAGTCTTAGTTAGTGCATAGTTTTGTGAACTACTTAATCCGTATTTCATAGCACTTTCACGGGCTTGTGCATTAGTAAATATTGAAGATGCTAAATTATATGAAGCAATTCCTTGCTTTTCGAAAGCAAGTCGTACTCTATCAGATATATCTTTAAATGTATTTTTTAAATCTATGCCAAATATTTTATAGAAAGATTGGATTTTACCAAATACCTTATTTAATTTATCAGGAAGATTTTTAGTAATATCTGTAAATACACCAACTATTCTACTAGCACTAAGCATCTTATTTTTAGCAGATTCTCTTGCTACATCATTTTCACGTATCTGAGTATTCTTTACTGCTAGATTACTTTCGATTGCTCTTCTTTTTTGAGGATCTTCTTCTTTTCCTAATGCTTCAGTTAAAATATTTTTTTCATATTCTAGTTTCTTTGCTTCGGTATTTAAAGCATCATATAAATCGCTAGAAGATTTGGCTTTATTTTTCAAAGATGTGCCAAGTATATCTAAAGGACTTTTAAACTTACTACCAAAATAACTTGCTTGTAATTTATTAGATTTTTCTGTTAAAATATTACGTTCAGTTTTTAATCTTTCAACTTCAAGATTTTTCTTAACTCTTGCATTATTCTTTTCTACAAGTGAATTAAATCTATTCATCACTTTGCTAGTTTCATTCACCGCTTTATTTAGATTTCCAAGATTACCTCCTAGATCTAATCCACCAGCTTTTGAACTAGTACTAGAAGAGGTAGTACTTCTACTACCTCCTCCTTTGCTATTTGAAGATGATTTAACAAGGACATCTCTGATCTCCTTTAAATAATCCATCGTTTGTTTATCTAATTCAAGTAAAGTTTTTATTTCCATTGAATTATCTGCCATAAATCATCACTTCTTTTTCTCAGTATTTTCTTCTATTATATTTGCTCTATTATATATATTACACATAGTTATTTCATATATATCTAGAACTTCTTCTATATCTAATGTAATAAGTTCCGTATAAGTAACCATTTTATTAGATAATAGAATATATATTATAGGTGAAGTACGCTTACACGTCTTGTAGGTGTTGGAACCAGCAAATGAGGATAAACTATATTCATCACTTATTCGCTGGATTTCTGAAAAACTTTTTCAGTTACTTCATCCATAAAATATGCAATAATTTCGTTTAATGCCTTGAAATCACTTTCGATCTCTGGTGGCATATAAACTTCTCTTCCTTTAGTTTTTAAAGGAACCCATTTATCTCCAAACATTACTTCTACGTGCTCAAAGACAAATGTATATAATTGTTGTGTCTTATCAAAATTGTCAAAATCAATAATTGCAGGTAGTGATGCAATCTCTACAACAGATACCTTTCCAATTCTTAATTTTAAATCTGGTTTAGATTCAATACTAAATTCTTTAAAATTTACCATATATTTACCTCCTAATAATTATATTAAATCCATTCTGCATATACCATACAAGGAAGTCCATTATAATAAGGTGATGATGGACGAGTAGACCAATCAATATTTAAAATTAAATATTGACCTGATATAGAAATTGAACTTTCCTCTATGTCTAAAAGATACTTATAATTATTTCTATCTGAAACTCCACAAGTACCAGAACAATATGTTAAATTTGGTGTACTTCCTTCATATAAAGGAAATCCATCTACGGATATAGGCATTCTCAACTGTTTTATACGATTAGTTCGCTCTTCAAGACCTCTCATTATATAAAATGATAAAACTTTTACTACATTACCATTATCATCTAGATAGCAACTAATTCTTGATGTAGCATCCGTAGATGTTAGAGCGGTGTCACCATCAACAATAACACTTTCTACAGATGCACCATTAAAACCCGTACGCCTTACCAATCCTGTAGTAGAATTAATCCAAATTTTATATTCTGTATTATTAAAATAATAATAAGTTGTTGATCCACTGACCGATTTACCACAGAATTTAAGTGTTTGATCAGTATTATTTATATTTACAATAAGATAAATCTTATCACTTGTGTAATTATTACTAGTATCCATAACGTCATTTATCTTATCATATAAAGAAGATAATGTATTAATTCCTTCTCCTTGAAGATCTGTTATACCACTATTTAAAGTAGTTGTTCCACTTATAACACTAACTCCATAAAAGAATGTACGTATATTAGGAATAATCTCACTTCTTGCAAGTAATGTGTCGCTATTTGATACATTTGGAAGACTGAAATCATTGGATCCTACGTGAATAACGCCTTTTCTCAAAAGAAGAGTTGGGGTTTGTATATTTTCTCTAAAATTAATTTTTGTAGAATCTGTACTTACTTGAATTTCATCAGTAGCAGTCTTTCTATAAACCCAAGCGGTTTTATTATTTTGTACAATATTAATTCGATTTTCATTACTACTTCCTAAATTTCTTAGTTCTAAATTAATACCTTTACCAGCTGTTAAGTTTATATTACCTTGTGCACTAGTATTAACATTAGATAAGTCTTTTGCCTCTATATTAATGTTTCCAATACTTTCCATAGTAATACCTATATTCTCAATATCAATACTTGAAGCATTGTCTACGCTAGTTTTATTTAACTTTTCATCAAATGCTTGATTTAAATTAGTAGCGGTTAAAATTTCTCCACTTAAAAATTTAGTTTTTTCAGCCATTTTATCATTACCTTTCTTTAAAAAACTTATGATAATTGGGATAAATAAAATTCATCCCAATTATCTTTTAATTACTCTTCGTTTGTTGCACCGATTTCAGTAAGTTCTTTATCAACCTCTAATTCTTCTACAACCTCTGCCTTTGGCTTACGCTTGTAAGTTCTCTTTGGCTTTGGTGCTTCCTCTTCAGTAACCTTTGCGTCAACATAAGGAGTTACTGTATTTCCAACAACCTTGAAACCGTTCTTCTCGCTCTTTCTAATCTCGTCATATGCCTTCATAATTCTAGCATAATCCTTCTCGATCTCTGCTTCCTCAGGACAAGTATCAACGAATTGTCCAATTGTTAAGATGTCCTTCTCTTGAAGTTTCTTAACTGACTCCCACTCTGCAACGATACCTGGATAGAAGTGAGCACCTTGCTTAATTAGAATAGTAAGGTTAGTCCACATTGACTTTGCATTAAGTCTCTCGTGACCTGGCACCTCACTTGACATATCTAGAGTTTGTAATCCTCCGACAACATATCTGTTTTTTGTTGATTGAATTCTGACATACTTTTTCATTTATATATTCTCCTTCCAAATTAAATGTCTTCATCATCTTCTATATCAATTAGATGTATATGATTAAGAGATCCGTTTAGCATTCTTGTACTATGATCTTCTCTCTTAAGTGCTCGATATACTTCTACTGATACTAAATTGATATTCGTAGCAGTTAACTCTTTATTCTTATACAAACATAACTGCTTAATGTTTGTAAATCCTGCGAC
>AUXO015939795.1_pt1 | contig 11645 bp, 2 predicted proteins | sample 768731 | NCBI WGS metagenome assembly AUXO01 (sample SAMN02715735, study PRJNA202380) | gut metagenome | biome: sheep rumen | host: Ovis aries | place: New Zealand: Palmerston North | reverse complement strand
CTATATTCCCCTCAAGTTGGAGAAGAACTATCAATCATATCAAAGAAATAGTAATAGCCTTCATTTTCATAATTTAATAAGAAGTTCTTAATCTCAGCTTCTTCATTAGGTTTAAAAGTAGCTTTTGAACTATCTCCATCAGTATCATTAACATCTGCAGCTGATTTACTATTATAACTTCCAAAATCATATGTATCGCCAAATATTACGCCTGTTTTACCAACAAAATAGTCAATATAATCAATACTAGTCGGTATTAATTGCTCTGTTTTAAAGTCATATACTGTTGGTCAATTAGCTTTTAACTCTTGATAATAATAACCTGGGTCAGTACCATTTTCTTCTGCTCTCATTCCTCTTAATAATAATTCTGTTCGTCAATTAACAGGAACATAGACATCTTTTTTATTTTTATCAAAATATGGTAAATCATGTTCTATAGCATAATCTATATAATAATTTTGATATCATGGAGAATATCTATTCATTGAAGGTCGATCATTTTCATTTGTAAAGGTAATATCTCCCCATTTATAATTAAAATAATCTATATAAGTCATTGAACCTAATCCATAAGGATAATATTGTGTAGAATCAGTTTTATTACAATAGTATTGATATCATGTAAGTTCATTTCATCCATAATTATCTTGAGCATCATCATTATTATAATATCAAAATGAACTAACTCTAACAGGAATTTGAACAGTAATAACATGATAAGTTTCACCAATTTTAGAATCTGGTGCACCTAAAGCTGTAAGTACCGCATACAATATATTTAATCTTTCATTACAAACAGCTAATTCTTTTTCATAATTATTAAGTTGATTCTGGACATTATCTCTCGCAGTAGTTAATGAATTAATAGTATCCTCTGCAGCATTATTTCTTTTATATGAATTAATTTGAATATTATAATTATTAACTATTTGAGTATATTGTTCAATTAATGCTTCTAGTTCTTTTTGTTTAACTTTAACTTGATCTATATAAAGATTACACCTAGTTTTTCTTGTACGTCTCATTTCATCGGTGTCTGATGAAAATGATATATCTTTTCATAAATAATCAATACTAGTATTAATAGGAGGTCAATAATTTTCATCTTTATATTCATCAACAGGTTTATGTGTTGAATCAATATCACTGAATAAATCATATAATAATTGTAACAATCCGCCGCACCAAGATTTATCTGATACAATATCACTATATTCAGACACATCTAAAATATAAGTAGAATATAAATCTTCATAATATTCAGTTGTTGTTGATAATAAAGATTGCCTTTTATTTACATTATATCTGCGAAGTTGTCGTGCTAATGTAAAAATTATATCACGGTATTCTTTTTTATATGGACTTGTATCAGGATATCCCATATAATTTTCCAAAAGAGTAAAGAGGTAATCTTCAACACTTTTTGTTAAATTAAAAGAATTATCTATATTAATAAGATTACTTTCTTGATCTACCAAATTATTATAGGAAAATGCAAAATCATTCATATCTTTTAGTGTTTTCTTAACATCAATAACTTGCGGTTCATCTAATAGTCCATAAATAGTACCATCTTCCGCAAATTCTGGTAATGACCATATTCATTTTTCTCCAGATTTTATAGGAGTAATAATCTTAGGTTTTGCAATAGTTGTATCTCCTGTTAATGGATCAGTATATATTAAAATATTGTCATATCCTTCAGGAGTAATTGTTGGTTTATCATCAATAACAAGATGATACCTACAAGAATGTTTAACATTATTTCTCGTTGTTGTACCTTCAACGATAAAATCATTTTTAATATTTTCATAAAGAGGAGTATTAGTAATACCAATTAAATTAATATTATCATCAAAAGTATAAACTGTTTTTCCATGTACTGATTCATATAAATAATCTGAATCATTAGTTTCAATAACTTTATCTCAAATATATGCAGATTCAGCATTATTTAAATAATTTTTTATTTCTTGGAAATGAAATTGCCCTTGTTCATCATAAAAATATTCATAATTACCAAGTCAATTTTTTATCTTGTCTAAGATATCTGTAACTTTAGCACCTGCATCAAAAACAAGTTCTTCATCATAAACAAAATCTTGATAAACATAACCAATATCTTGATTAGTTTTATATTCTTTAGCACCAATAATTTTACCATTATAATTAACTGGCGTATGAGCGGATTGCTTTTCATCTAAATCAGAAGTAAAACAAATATCATAAGATATTCTACCATCACCGACGATTGGATAAAATCAAATAGATTCTTCGCCCATTCATCGAATAATTCTTTTAGCTTTAGCAGGTATATCATCAATAATAATATTAGACAAAGCCTCTCCGCCAAAATGATTAACAGTTTCCATAATAATATCATAAATTAAAGCTTTAGAAGTATGAACTACCCCATCAACAATAGTAGTTACTGTATCAAGTCTAACTGTTGCTGGAAGCACCCCTCCAACAGTACCATCTAATTGTGCCATTTTATCTTTAAATTGAAGGTTGATAGATGCGGCGCCCGTCGCAGACGCCGCAATCGCAAAACTTGTTATAAAAAATACACCTTGCGGGAATCAAATAATCCTTTCATCAGGATAATCTGAAGTAGTATTCGTTATACCTAATTCAAGATATATTTTTTTAGATATTGAGTAAGATGCTTTTATATCATCTGGATTATATTTAAAAGTATCAACCACACAGCTTAAACTACAAGTACGACGTACAGCAGAATCTCCAGCTTTATTTAAAGTTCCACTTGTAACTCTACCTTCTATATCTTCTATTGGTACTTCACTATTATATTCAAGTAATGTAATCTTAACTCATTGCTCTCTTACTCGGAGAGTGTCAATTTTACTAAGGAATTCTTTGTCATTAGAATACGGATATTGTTTTTTCATTGTTCCTCCTTAGTAATTTATCTATCATCAATTATATCAAACAATCCAAAAGAAGCAATAGAATCAATACTTCTTCCATTGCCTATTTCGTACATTGTTGCACTAAAATCATAAAGTCTGCGGCCAAGCACTCTATCTGGCGTCATTGTTATATTATCTAACATAACTATTAAATTTCCTTCTGTCATTGATCTAAATAATTTTGGTTTACCATTATTTAATCAACTTTCAACAGCGTCTCTATATTCTCGTTCATATAGCCAATCATTATTTGGTTTAATACTTTGACATTCTGCATTGTGCGGAGATTGCGCAGTAGGATTGTATCTATGCTGGTAATATTCATTACCAAATGTTTCTTCTTTTGGTAAAAATAATTCACCATTATCTTCAGAAGAAATGCGGCCACTTATTGTATAAGTATGGTATCTTAATTTAGAATTTTGAGTAAAAATAGGATACTGGCCGCCAAGTGTATCTGTTTTTGCACGATTGGTCGCATTAGTTCGATTGGTTATTTGAAAATTAAAATTAATATTTAGTCGTTTATCTTTATCAGAAAATAAACCTCCATAAAAATCACAATGAAGAATATCATTATTTTCAATATAAATAGGACTATAAATTTCTGTATCAGTTATATATTGTAATTGATAACGATAACCAGTTAAACTTTCTAATGTATTATCAATAAATTTTAATGTTGACAGTGAAGAAATATCTTTTGCAATTAATAATTCTCATTTAGTAAAATTACTTTTATATGATGATCGCCGCACAACCAAATACCCTGTTGAATATTTACTTAATCCATTAATATTAAGAGTAATAGTACCATTTTCTTCATCTATACTCTTGGAATATGTTATATTTGTAGCAGCAGTATAGTTTTTTATTTTGATGGGATAATCTATAGTTTCATTATAACCATTATTAGTCTCATATATTATTCTCATTTGATAATTTGAATTAATAGATAACATTGACATATCTGTTTTATAATTAATTTGATTGTTATCTGAGTATATTTTACCACTATCAAAATAAATATTTGTTTTAGAATTGTCTAATATCTTTATTTGATATCAAAGTAACTGTTCTGTTTCTTCACGAGAATTATTATCTTGTCCAACTTTATTAAAATTAATTTTTCCAATAACAGAAACATCTGTACTTGGATTAATACTATTAGTAGAAGATGTACTAAATTTTTGAATAGATAATTCAGGAACAAGAATTGCTTTAAGAAGAGTTCCTGTTGACCATTCTGAAAAATTATCTTCATTATAATTAGAATACATTGCTAATTTTAAAGCATCTGCTTTATTATTAGAACTACTATTCCAATAGAAGAATGTTGTTGGATTAGAATATTCTTCTGAATAGGCTGTGTGTCCTGAACTACCAGTTAAATCAAATCTCAATTGAACTTTATAGTATTGACCAGTATTATAATATGGACTAGTTTTTAATAATTGCGGCGGTATAGCTAATCAATACATCTTTTTATTTGGGTCATACCCCATTTTATTATTAGCATTATTATTATTGTTTTTTGATCCATTAAAAGTAATAGGGTAGTATTGCGGGTAAGCAACATTACCATTGCTTAATCCCGCAAATACTGTTGTATTATTACGTTGATCTGTCATTGAGACATGAATAAATTTAATTTGACTTATAAGATCTTCATTATAAGATGTTATATTGAACCACACCTTGGCAGAATTATTATAACGAAAAGAAGGCATAAAAGTTTCTACTTGCGGTGGATATATAGTATTTAAAGTTGTTGCCATTGGTTATAGTATCCCTTCAGTTATTAAGTGACTAATAAGGTCCACGACGACTATGAATTTGAAAAACTATTGTCGATGAAAGTGGGATAGCGTGATGAGTATCTACCATAGATGAGGTATAATCTTTTTTAAAACTTCATCCATAGTGAAGATCATCTCAACGCCAAAATGTAAAGTCAACGTCATAATTATAATATTTCTCATTAATATTGGCCTTTGTTAATTCTTTGGATGCTCGCATCATTATATATTCTGTTTCATCAAAAACTTCTTCATTATCAACTGAAATGCCGACAAAGTAATCACGTATAGCATCTTGATATAATAAATAATCTCCTCCAACAGTTTTTACTCATACTTGGTCTGTAAGAACATGGTCTTGACTAGGTCCATCAATTAAATAATAACCATTAAAATTTGCTTTTTTAAAAATTACTATTGTTTCAAATTGGGGATATATGTCTATTCTAGGTGTACTATCATTTGAAGTTCAATTAACAGGACCAGAAAGAGTATAAAATTGTGGGTTAAGTCCTTCTGTATAACCAGAGTATGGATATGAACGATAATTATTCATATTTGAATCATATACATATTCTTTTTCTGCTCATCCTAAGAATTTTTGAGCGCCCTCTCGTAGTTTTTGTTGTTTATTACAGCCATCTAAAGCATCATATGCTCAAGTAATATATTTTACTTCTGATATATTATTTTTAACAAATGTATTCAAATTTGTAAGACAAATTATATCAAATTTAGAAGATTTTCCTTTTTCAATTGTCTTTTTTTCTTGTTTATTGTAAAAAGAAGATTCTCCTCTTTTTTTATCGGGCCCGAATCTGGTTATATTATGAACAAATAATTTAAACGAAGGTATTTTTCATTTACCATATAAAGTAATTTCTGGTAAAGAATTATCTTTTTTATACTTAAATAAATCAGTTTTTTTATAAACATCTTCTATTGAATCAATACGATATTCTATTCCATTTGAAGATAAAAAATATCAACCTTGAAAAACAATTGGTTCTATTGATCATTTATATAAAGAAAGTGTATGATTCACTATATCAGATAAAGATGTATAATATTTTGAAAACCGATCTTGCGTTTTTGTTTGAGATAAATAAAATCCATCGTTATAAAAACAAAAAAGATTTGTTGGTGTCATTCATTTAATTAATGGAGATGTCGGAGAAATACAAAAACGTTCTTCGCCATTACTATCTAAGAATTTATTATTTAAAACAAGATTAATTTTACCTTTAGCATATCATAATTTTCCTTTTATTTCTAATCTGAACCTCTCTGAATCATTCACTATTAATTTTCTTATTGGTTTTTGAAAATGCTCATATTCTTGAGTACTGCTATTTCATTTTATCATAGCATTTGAATTTCCCAATTCTAATCCCATTTAAAACTCCTTTTTGATCCTTTATCTTCATTCTTTATTAGTATAGCCTCTAAAACTTTGCCATTTTCATCTATAAGTGTATGTATCAAGAGTACTATTATAGCTATACGTTCCTTCTGGATTGTCATCATTTTTAACATTTCTCATTATAACGGTATTACCATAACAACCGATCATTCAACGACAATTATTATATCAGTCAAATAACTGTTTTAAGTCACTTGCAGATAATCTTAAATAATCATTATTTCCATCATTATATAAATAAATCATACCTTTTCCAGTTTGTTGACTATCAGCATCATACCCAATATAAGCATTTTTTCCAGAATATATACTAGATTTTATACGGAGGCTCTTGTTAAAAGTCGCAATATTTTCTACATTAAAACCCTTGTTAGCTTTAATTTTAATTTCATCTGATATATCTATTCTACCGCCTAAATTAGAATATAATGTAATGGAATGACGATTTATATTATTAATTTCAGGGGTAATTTGAATATAACTATTATTATTTTTTAAAATAGTAGTTTGATTATTACAATCAAATTCTAATTTCATTTTATCTGCATTAAAACGACTTATAGTACCTATTCCCGCATTAATTTCAATGAAATGACTAGCATCTGATTTTAGCATAACTTTATTAGAATTAATATCAAGACCGACATTATTTTTTCCTACTTGTAATTGAATAGTAGGATTATTATTATTGTTAGATGCACTAATTCTATAATGTCCTCCATCAGCATTTTCTGAATCTGCTAAAGATATAGATGCTGCATTTTTTGCTCCACGAGCAGGAACAGAAGAAACAACATAAGATGAAGATTTTAACCAAGCATAACCATCATTAGTAATATTATAATTAACTTTAGATATACCATTAGTATCTTTTGATATAATAGAAACAGAATCAATTTCAATATTTAATTGATTTTTATTAGTTAAATTAATTTTACTATTACCACTATTAGTCTGAATTTCTATGCCTGTATTATGACCAATTTTAATAAAACTAGTTTTATCCGGAATAGAGTTTATATCATTACTAGAAGATTGACTTGCGGCTAGTTCAATAAAACGATTATTCCCAGCCGTCCTAATACTAATATTACCATTATCATCTTGACCTTGTGTAATATAAGTAGTATTAATAGAAGATGAATCTGTCGTTTCAGTAAAAATTTTCATTATAGGGCTATAGTTATTTGAACGTGTTTGTACCCTAATTTCCTGACCATATAAATTAGGAACTTTTCCAAAGCCATAAATTTTACCTGTGCGGCTATAAGTCTTTTTATCTTGACGACCAGAACTAAAGAAACGACCATTTTCATCAATACCAATACGAATAAAGTCTTTTCAATAAAGAGAATCAATGAAATCATCAGAAGAAGTTGGTAATGAAATTCAAGAATAAACATTATTGACTTTATTCCCACTATTAAAATCATTAATAGAAAGACTATCCTTAAATCAACTATTAATATTGTTTTTATCTAATGTTTTTATATATTTATAATAAATATCATTGCTATAACTAATATCAATATAGCTATATTGAGATTGACTATTATTTATACTATTAACTCAATCATAATACTCTTTAAACAGCATTAATTTTTGAATCAATTTATTATCTTTTTGTTCTCAATATGTCTTAGCATATGGAATTCCTTGAAGACTAACTGTATTAATATTTTCTTCAACACAAAGTTTTGAATTATCCGTAGGAATAAAAATTAATAAATCTCCAAAACTAATCTTCTCTAAGTTTAGACTTCAAATAGCTTTTTCTTTATTATAATTATTATTATTTTTTCAAGCCCCTCAATCAATACCGTAAATATTTTTATCTTCCATTGTTATAATATTGCTATTTGTTAATCTATATTTAACAATTGTCTCAGTATTTTCAGTTACAGTATTTTGAACAGTATTATTATCTCCACTAACGACTTCTTGCTCTTCCTCTGTAATAGTACCAGTTTCAGGATCAACAGTAACAATAACAATAGATTCTATAGTTCCCGCAGTATTTTCATCACTAGAACCTGCGATATTTGTAGTATCATACTCTAAAATTTCTGTTGTACAATATCCTTCTGGATAAAAACTTATATACCAAGGATTACTAGCAGAAGGTGCATAATCTAAATCTTTATAACCAGGAATTGAATCTAATTCAGTTTCTGTCATTGTAAAAAATTTAGAACCCCAATTATAAGTCTGTCCTGAAATTATTGTTCTACCTGCACCAAGAATTTCATTACGTCTTCAAAGAATAAAGTCGTATGTTAAATTATTTGTATTAGGTATTACTGCATGCGGACTTTCATTTTGTGTCTGTGAACCAGAAACAATAAACTGAATTCTATATTTAGAATTATTTGCTTGTACTTGATAAGTTCCACTCACTCGACTTGTAGAGCCATTAGAAGTTGTAAAACTTCTTACTCCTGATGTTAAATCAGTTATTTCAAAAGTTCCATATGAAGGAATTGGAGGCATTTTATAAGATGAAACTATAGAATTTTGTATTTCACAAGAACAATCAGCATCAATAGCATAATTCTCAATATATATTTTCATCTTTAAATAATAAGTAGAATTAATATTTAAAATTTTATGATTAAAAGAAGATAATTCTATGTCTATATTATTTTGATTATTTCAAATATTAATTATATTTGAAGTTAATAATGCTTTATCTATTGTATCAGCTTGATTTGAAACAATATAAAATTGAATATAATTATTGGCGAAATTATTTAAATTTAATCCAACTAACTCACGATGTAAAGTACAATCAACAATTTTCATTCTATGAATTTTATAATTCGTATTATTTTGTATCTGTCCTATATAGACGTCTTTCTCAATAGAATCTTCTACATTTTTGTTATATTTAAATATAGTAGAAAATTTTTCATTAGAAGAAATTTGTTCCGTAATACTTTGCCATCCAGAGCCATTAGAAAAACCTGTTACTTCATTACTTCAAACTAAATTATTTGGATTATAAGTAATAATACCTGTTTCACTATCAATACTAAAAACAGGATCAGAAGCAGTCTTTTTAAAATTATTAACAGTTAATGCATCTGATAAAAGAATACTATTATCATAAATATTTGAAGAAGTAATTCATGAATTAGCTTTCTCAAAACCACTAACTTTTTCTTGTCTATAATATGGCTTATAATTTCCATTACTATCCATAGCTAATCTATAAACATAATATTCAGCACCAACACCTAATTGAATATTTCCATCAGTATTTTGATTAGCTATATAACTTTTTACAATTGTCATTGCTTCATTTGAATCAGAAGATTTATATCCAAACAATAAATCTTCAATATCTTCATCACCAAAACCCGCAGTATGTTGAATAATTGAAAAAAGTGATTTATTACTAGGATCCATCCTTAATTCAAGACTATCTCCAGGATTAATATTATTATATTCATCTTTATAGTCAATATCATTTACATTATCATCTTTATCTTTATATACTTCACCTTTAACATGAATATAAGGTTGATCAGAACTAAGTATAATGCCATGTTTATCATGAGGAACCATTAATTTATAATTCAAAGACGGATTACGGGCATCTTTATCTATACGTCTTTCATAGCTACCATCAATAATATTATAAAGAAAACGATTACCTATTTTTCAATTACCAATTTTACTAACACCACCAGGTACTAATTCAATACGACCTTCATTAGTACCTTCTTCAGTATTGGTATCATCTTCTGGTAATCCGAAACAAGCCTTACCAGTTTCAGAGTCAATAAAGACAGATTGACGACCATTGGAATAACCCATCAATCCTACTTTACCTGCTTTTCTTGATCCAGAAGAGTTAACTCTATTACCAATAACACCCATAACCATACCAGTGAAAGTATTTGTTGTGTCATCCTTTATACCCGCACCAACTTGCGGTGTCATAATATGGTCTTCACCAATTTCAACAGAAGTTCCATCTCAACCATTTAAAGAAGCTAATTCATAAGTATTAAGAGTCATCACTATAGGAATATATACAGTTGCAACTACTTTATTAGCATTACCATCTTTAACAAAAACTTCTCCAACAACGTTGTTATTCATATATAAACCATTAAAAGTTTCATTAGGAATAACATAAACTTGATTTAACAAATTTGGATTTTGACCATTTAATATTGAATTTCAAGCATTTAAAGTTTCAGATTCTTCTGCAACTCGATATTTTTTTACATCTAAATAAAGTTTCTGATAATATTTATATAATGTACGAATATTATCAAAAACCGCAGCAATTTCTTCATTAGCAGAAGTAATAGATTCATAAATATTTTGTCCAATAATTTGACGACCTTCTTGATTTGAATTATCTCAATCATTATAAATAAAATTATATCTATCTTTCATTAATTCATAAAGATTTATAGATTGATTATTGTTAGAATATATAAATTCTCCATTAAAACAAGATTGAGTTTCTTCAACCAAAGAGTCAATATATGCCATCAATATTTTACTATATTCAACAAGAATAGGATGCAATTTAATTGCATTTTCTCCAAGAGAAGTAACATAATCATTATAACATTTATCTAATCCACCATCACTATCATTTAATAAAGTTAAAAATTGTGAATTAAAAATATCTTCTCTATCTGGCATATCTGCGGCATCATCATTTGACCTATTGTCGTATGCTTGTTGATATGTATTAATTAATTGTTGAATATCGTCGATGCCTATGGAAGATAGTGTAGATAATCGATCTTCTGTAATAACATTAGGTCATTCGCTTCTTCAAATGGATTGAATATTATCATATATCTTAGTAGATTCTTTATTTATATCTTTACAATGATTATATTCTTCTTCCATCTGTTGGAATAAATTATAATATTCTTGATAAACAGATTTAATGTAAACATTTTCTTTATCTGGTACATTATTTCCATCATTAAAGGCTGCTAATCTATTCCAAAGAGCAGATAATTTACTTTGTGTAGATAATAATGTATCTACTCCTATTTTTTCAATATCAGCCAAAAAATCTTTAATATATGATTTAATAATAGCAGAAGCATTATCTCTACAAATTTCACCTGTATCTCGGGTTATTAAAATAGTAGATTGAATATTTCCTATTTCAGAATTTACATTTAATTCTTTTGAACCAACTTTTGATTTAGGACTCGCGGCCAACCAAAGATTCGGATTTTCATATTTCCCATTTCTAACTGGGCCACTTTCAACCCTTCAATTAATATATCCAGTTTCATCTCAGTCAGGTAATTCAACATGAGCGCCTTGAGCTTCATCATAAACTGGATTAGTACCATTTGAATCATAAAGAATACTTTTTAAAGTACCATTCCGCATTACCTTGATAGGGTGATCTCCATAGGTATAATTGTTTTGATATTCAATTGCAGGAATACCATAGAAACTATAAAAATATTTTCCATTTAAATTTATTTCAGCTTCTAC
>AUXO017489649.1_pt1 | contig 11646 bp, 10 predicted proteins | sample 768731 | NCBI WGS metagenome assembly AUXO01 (sample SAMN02715735, study PRJNA202380) | gut metagenome | biome: sheep rumen | host: Ovis aries | place: New Zealand: Palmerston North | reverse complement strand
TATATTTTTTTGCTATTAGTTTACGTAATTTATCAACATTTTGTGAATAAATTGTTGATAACTTTTTATTATCTTTGTTATTTTCTTTTAATAAATCAAAAATATCAGTAAATAAAGCCTTTTTTTATCAACAGTAAAATTATAAAAATATATCTTTTATTTACATAATGTATACTTTGTAATTGCTTGTTAATTTAATGGATTTGGTGTATTATAGATAAGTGGGTTTTTGCCCTCTAAACAGAAATATACTATTATTTTATATCAAGGAATCTAACATAATGAAAGAAAAGATTGAAAAAAACTGGGATGAAATAATGAATCTTCTTGAAAATCATTACGATGTTTCAAGAGTTATTATTGATACCTGGATTAAAACTCTAAGCGTTTATGACGTAAAAGATAATACAGTATACTTCTATGTTGATGAGAAGAGAGGTAAGTTCAACGTTGAATTTCTCAAGAATAAAGGATATGACTTCTATCTTTTATCATCCATCAGAGAATTTTTTGAAAATTCAGACATTGAACTTGTTATAGATGAAAAAAACAGAATTGCATCTCTTTTAGACGGAGAAACTGATAATCTGGATGAAGAAAAAGAATTCAGTGATGCATATTATGCTGCAATAAAAAGAGGTAATCTTAATCCAAAATATACATTTGAGAATTTTATTGTAGGTGAAAGTAATAAACATGCTCATGCAACATGTACGGCAGTTGCGGATCTTCCCAGTCAGGATAGTTTTAATCCTCTCTTTCTATATGGTGGATCCGGCCTGGGTAAAACACATCTTATTCAGTCAATAGCTCATTATATTCTTCAGCATAATGAAAATGCCAGAGTTCTTTATGTTCCTGCCGAAACATTTACAAATGAGATCATCGATGCAATAAAGCAAAATAAAACAGATGAATTCAGATCAAAATACAGACAGGTCGATATTCTTATAATAGACGACATACAATATATAATAGGAAAGGAAAGAACTCAGGAAGAATTCTTTAATACTTTTAATTTTCTCTATGAGGCTAAAAAACAGATTATTATTTCATCAGATCGTCCTCCGAGAGAGATAAAGCAGCTGGATGAAAGACTGAGATCCCGTTTTGAATGGGGAGTTCCCATTGATATTCATGCTCCCGATTATGAAACAAGAATGGCCATTCTTAAGAATAAGGCTGATTCCAATAAGCTCAATATTCCTGATGAAGTTCTTCAGTACATTGCTGAAAATATTGTTTCAAATGTAAGAGAGCTTGAAGGTGCTCTAAATAAAATCAGCGTTTATTCAAAGCTCAGTAATGAAAAGGTAACAGTGGATCTTGCAAAAGAAACTTTAAAAGATCTTATTTCGAAAGATGTAAATGTAACCATCACTCCGGAGCTTATCCTAAATACAGTTGCCGAGCATATGAATGTTTCCATTAAAGATATAACTTCTTCAAAGAGAAGTAAGGATATAGCATTAGCCAGACAGATTGTTATGTATCTTGGTCGTGACCTTACCGATAAGAGTCTTCAGGCAATAGGAGAGGTTGTTGGCGGAAAGGATCATGCAACCGTATATAACGGAATTAAAAGAATAGAAGAAAAAATGAAAAAGGATGAAAATTTTAGTAACACCATCCAGATAATTATCAACAAAATAAACCCCGAACAAAAGTAGATAATTTGTTTATTATTATTTTTTCATAATTTTTTACCTTAGATTTATATTCCGATTATTTTTATTATCAACATAATTAAAATTACATTTACCCTGATTTAACAGAGTTAATAACATAATTATTTACTTATTTAATCGGCATTTAAATGTTATTTCAACAAATCAACAACGCCTATTACTATAACTACTAAATATAGATATAAATATTAATATATATGATGAGCGGAAAGGAACTATCAAATGAATTTAAAAATAAGAAAATCAAACTTACTGGCAGCTATAAATATAGTTTCGAAAGCTGTAGCTGTTAAAACTACAAAACCTATACTTGAATGTATATTTGTTGAAGCAAAGAACGGACGAATCAAACTTACATCAAATAATCTTACACTCGGAATAGAAACATATACTGACGGAATCATAATAGAAGAAGGAGCAGCAGCAATAAATGCCAAGCTTTTCTTTGATATAGTAAGAAATCTGAATGACAGTGAAGTTGATATTATCACAAATAATGATTATAAGATGGAAATTAAATGTGAGAAGACAGAATTCTCCGTATCTTATTGGGATGGAACAGACTTTCCTGAATTTCCGGTTGTTGAAAAAGAAAAAAGTATTACCATTTCACAACTCGGACTTAGGGATATAGTAAGACAGACTATTTTTTCCGTTTCAGACAATGAGAATTCAAGAATGATGACAGGTGAGCATTTTGAAGTTAAGGATAATGTACTAACTGTTACAGCACTTGACGGAAGCCGTATTTCCATGAGAAATATGGAGCTTAAAGGAAATAATTCAGATATAGATGCCATCGTTCCGGGAAAAACACTTAAAGATATTACAAGAATAATAAACGGCGGTGCCGACAAAGATGTAAATATTTATTTTACCGATTCAAATATGCTGTTTGAGTTTGAGGAAACAAGAGTTGTATCAAGACTTATTGAAGGTGAGTATTTCAAGATAACTCATATGCTTTCAATGGATCATTCAATTATGGTTAAAGCAAATCGTCAGGAACTTATGGGATGTATAAGCAGAGCAAGTCTTCTCATTCAGGAATCCGACAGAAAACCTATAATCGTAAAGATCAACAATAATGACATCATGTATATAAGAATTGATACAAATAAGGGATCATTTAATGATTATATTGATATTGAGAAAGAGGGAAATGAAATAATTATAGGTTTCAATCCAAGTTTTATAATGGATGCTCTCAGTGTTATTGATGATGATAAAGTAAATATTTACATGAAGGATTCAAAGAGTCCTTGTATCATCAAGAATGATGAAGGTACATTTACTTATATAGTACTGCCTATAAATATAAATGTTGATGCTTATTAATTATAAATACAGGATGTATGAAAATAATTATTAATAAAAGGATATTAAATGAAAAGCATAAAAATAAGTGATGAATTCATAAAACTCGGTCAGGCTATGAAGCTGGCAGGGCTGGTGTCTTCGGGAGTAGAAGCAAAGGAAGTTATCCAGAATGGTGAAGTAACCGTAAATGGTGAAACAGATACCAGAAGAGGCAAAAAGCTTTATCCGGGGGATACTTTTTCATACAAAGGTGAGGATGTAAATGTACGTTGATTCTCTTGCTTTAAAAAATTACAGAAATTATGAAGAACTGGACATAAGCTTCAGTGATGGAATTAATATTCTGTATGGAAATAATGCACAGGGAAAAACAAATATTCTCGAAGCTCTGTTTATAGCAGCCACAACAAAATCCCATAGAGGATCTAAGGATAAGGATATAATTAAGTTTGAAAATGAAGAGGCACACATCAGAGTAAATATGAAAAAAAGAGATGTGGGTCACAGAGTTGATATGCACCTTAGAAAAAACGGATCAAAGGGAGTGGCTATAGACGGTATATCAATAAAAAAATCTACCGAGCTTTTCGGAATGATAAATATGATATTCTTTTCACCGGAGGATCTGTCGATTGTAAAGAACGGACCCGGTGAGAGAAGAAGATTTATTGATATGGAAATCTGTCAGCTCAGCAGAATATATTATAATAATCTTCAAAATTATAATAAAGTTCTGGAGCAGAGAAATAATCTTATCAGACAGATTTATTATAATCCTTCTCTCAAAGAAACGCTTGATATATGGGATGATCAACTGGTTAACTACGGAACAGCGGTGATTAGAGAGAGAAATAATTTTATTTCCATGCTTAATGATATCATAAAAGATATTCATAATAAGCTTACATCAGGAAAAGAAAAAATAGATTTAAAATATGAACCGAATGTTGAAATAGAGGATTTCAGTAATGTACTTCTTCAAAAGAGGGAGGCAGATATAAAAAACGGTTCAACTCTCAGCGGTCCCCAGAGAGATGATTTTGGAATTATCATAAATGATAAGGATGTCAGGCTTTTCGGATCTCAGGGTCAGCAGAGAACAGCTGCACTTTCTCTAAAGCTTGCGGAAATAGAGCTGGTTAAAAAAATAATAAATGATACACCTGTGCTTCTTCTTGATGATGTAATGTCAGAACTGGACAGTACCAGAAGAAATGCCTTACTTGAAACAATAAAAGGTATTCAGACAGTTATAACCTGTACGGGATATGATGATTTTATCAGAGAAAGAATAAGCATAGATAAAATATACAGAATAGAAAATGGAGTGGCAAGGGAGGTCCGTAATGGAGCAAAATAATTATGGTGCTGAACAAATACAGATTCTTGAAGGTCTCGAAGCAGTACGTAAAAGACCCGGTATGTACATAGGAAGTACATCTTCAAGGGGTCTTCATCATCTTGTGTATGAGATTGTTGATAATTCGGTAGATGAAGCACTTGCGGGATTTTGTACGGAAATTCAGGTATTTATCAATAAAGATAATTCTATAACAGTAATCGATAACGGAAGAGGTATTCCTGTAGGAATACAGAAAAAAGCAGGAAGACCTGCTGTAGAAGTCGTATTTACCGTACTTCATGCAGGAGGCAAATTCGGTGGAGGAGGATATAAAGTATCAGGTGGTCTCCACGGTGTAGGTTCTTCTGTTGTAAATGCCCTTTCAGAATGGCTTGAAGTAGAAGTATCCAGAGAGGGAAAAATATATAAACAACGTTATGAAAGAGGAAATATTTGTTATGACCTCAAGGAAATAGGAAAAACAGATAAGACCGGTACAAAGGTAACATTTAAACCTGACGGAACTATCTTTGATGATACAATTTATGATTACAATACTCTCAGAGTAAGGCTCAGAGAGACAGCATTTCTTACAAAAGGTCTAAAAATATCTATTACAGATCTTCGTCTTCCTGTTCAGGGTGAGGATGAGACTGATGAAGAGTTCTCAGAGAGAAAAGAGTCCTGGGAGCCGAAGACTGAAACCTTCCATTATGAGGGAGGAATCAAGGAATTCGTTAAGTACCTCAATAAGCATAAGACACCGATTTATAACGAAGTTATATATTGTGAAGGTACAAAGGATGATATTTATGTGGAAGTGGCTCTTCAGCATAATAATTCTTACAATGAGACTGTCAGCAGCTTCGTTAATAATATTATTACTCCTGAAGGAGGTATGCATCTTACAGGATTCAGATCCGCAATTACCAAGGTATTCAATGATTATGCCAGAAATATGAAGATTCTGAAGGATAAGGATGATAACCTTTCGGGTGAAGATCTTAGAGAAGGTCTTACTGCAATTATAAGTATAAAGATTGCCGACCCACAGTTTGAAGGACAGACCAAGCAGAAGCTGGGAAATGCTCCTGCCCGTACAGCAGTGGAGTCAATAATGAATGAACAGCTGGTATACTTTTTGGAACAGAATCCATCTGTTGCAAGAGCTATAGTAGATAAGGCTGTTACCGCTCAGAGAGCACGTATAGCTGCCAGAAAAGCAAGGGATGTGGCAAGAAAGAATAATCTCACGGAAGGTATGTCATTACCCGGAAAACTCGCGGATTGTTCCGATAAAAATCCGAAAAATTGTGAGATATATATAGTTGAGGGAGATTCCGCCGGCGGTTCGGCTAAGACGGCACGAAACAGAGCAACTCAGGCTATACTTCCTCTAAGAGGAAAAATACTTAATGTCGAGAAGGCACGTATAGATCATATTCTTGAGAATAAGGAAATCCAGGCAATGATAACAGCCTTTGGAACCGGTATTCATGAGAATTTTGATATAAATAAGCTTCGCTATGATAAGATAATTATTATGACAGATGCCGACGTTGATGGTGCACATATAGCTACACTTCTGTTAACGTTCTTCTACAGATTTATGCCGGAGCTTATAAGACAGGGACATGTATACCTTGCACAACCGCCACTTTACAGGTTGGAGAAAAATAAAAAATTCTGGTATGCCTACAGTGATGAGGAGCTTGCATCAATAATCGAAGAGGTAGGACGTGATCAGAATAACAAGGTTCAGCGTTACAAGGGACTCGGAGAAATGGATGCGGATCAGCTCTGGGATACAACAATGGATCCCGAGAAAAGAATTCTTCTTAAGGTTGCAATAGATGGTGAAGATGAATCAGAAGTCGATGTTACCTTTAATATTCTTATGGGTGATAATGTTGAACCCCGTAAGAAATTTATCGAAGAAAATGCAAAGTTTGTAAAGAATCTTGATATTTAAAGTAATTTCTTAAATAAGACGAGAGAATAATTAATAATATTCAGAGGTAGATATAATGGATGACGATAAGATTTTTGACAGACCACGCAATGACGTGAAGGAAGTCGATCTTAAGAAAACAATGGAAAATTCCTATATAGATTATGCCATGTCAGTTATAGCGTCACGTGCACTTCCTGATGTAAGAGATGGTCTTAAGCCTGTTCAGAGAAGAATCATGTATTCAATGATCGAGTTGAATAACGGCCCCGATAAGCCACATAGAAAATGTGCCCGTATCGTCGGTGATACAATGGGTAAATACCATCCGCATGGTGATTCATCTATATATGATGCATTGGTTAAACTGGCACAGGAATGGAATACCAGATATCCGCTTGTTGACGGACACGGTAACTTCGGTTCCATGGATGGTGACGGTGCAGCTGCCATGCGATATACAGAGGCAAGACTTTCTAAAATATCCATGGAAATGCTTGCAGATATAGGTAAAGATACGGTTGATTTTATACCAAACTTTGATGAGACGGAAAAAGAGCCGGTGGTTCTTCCGAGCAGGTATCCGAACCTTCTTGTTAACGGTACATCAGGTATCGCTGTTGGTATGGCAACCAATATTCCTCCTCATAATCTTCGGGAGGTTATAGGTGCCGTAGTAAAAATAATTAACAACCGTGTTGACGAATCCAGGGATACTTCAATTGACGAAGTTATGGAAATAATAAAGGGACCTGATTTTCCTACAGGTGCCGAGATTCTGGGACGTCGGGGAATTGAAGAAGCCTATAGAACAGGTCGCGGAAAGATAAGAGTTCGTGCAATATCCAACATTGAGCCTATGGCTAAGGGTAAGCAGAGGATAGTTGTAACAGAACTTCCTTACTATGTGAATAAAGCACTTCTTATCCAAAAAATAGCAGAACTGGTTAAAAATAAAAGAGTTGACGGAATCACAGATCTCCGTGATGAATCTTCCCGTGAAGGAATGCGCATTGTCATTGAGCTCCGTGCAGATGTAAACGCAAATCTTTTACTTAATAATCTTTACAAGCATACACAGCTTGAAGATACTTTCGGCGTAAATATGCTTGCGCTTGTTAACAATGAGCCTAAGGTTCTGAATATTCTTGATATGCTGAAATATTATATCAGACATCAGGAAAATGTTGTTACAAGAAGAACAAAATATGATCTTGGTAAAGCAGAAGAGCGAGCACATATTTTAGAAGGTCTCTTAATTGCCATAGATAACATAGATGAAGTAATTAAGATTATCAGGGGTTCGGAAAATGTAGCAGCTGCCGTTAATTCACTTATTGAAAGATTCGGACTTACAGAGATTCAGGCAAAGGCTATTGTTGATATGAGACTTCGTGCTCTGACAGGTCTCGAAAGAGAAAAACTGGAAGCAGAGTATAAAGCTCTTCAGGAAACAATAGCAGAATTAAAGGCTATTCTTGCAGATAAGAATAAGCTTCTTACAGTAATAAGAGATGAGATTTCGGTTATTGCCGATAAATACGGTGATGACAGAAGAACAAAGATAGGAATAGATGTCGGAGATTTCACAGAGGATGATCTTATTAATGATGAGCAGGTTGTAATAGCCATGACTCATCTGGGATATATTAAGAGAATGACTGTGGATAATTTCCATGCCCAGGGACGTGGAGGTAAAGGTATTAAGGGAATGCAGACAATAGAGGATGATTATATCGAGGATCTCCTCATGACAACGACCCTTAATTATATACTTTTCTTTACCAACAGAGGACGTGTATATAAGCTTAGAACTTATCAGATACCTGAGGCCGGCAGAACCGCAAGAGGTACGGCAATAGTAAATCTTCTTCAGCTGGAAGGCGGAGAGAAGGTATCTGCCATCATTCCTATAAGACAATTTTCAGATAACAAATATCTGATCATGTGTACCAAGAAGGGTCTGGTTAAGAAGACTCCTGAAAATGATTATATTAATATCAGGAAAAACGGATTAATAGGAATCAATCTTCGTGAAGACGATGAATTGATAGAAGTAAAAACTACCGATAATACAAGAGACATTTTCCTTGTAACTAAAAACGGTATGTGCATCAGATTTAAGGATACTGATGTCAGAAGTACCGGAAGGGCTTCTATGGGTGTAATCGGAATGAATCTGGACGAAGGCGATGAGATAGTCGGAATGCAGATGAATACCCAGGGTGAGGATCTGCTTATAGTTTCCGAAAAAGGAATGGGTAAGAGAACACCTATTAAAGATTTCAAGTGTCAGAAGCGTGGCGGTATGGGTCTTAAGTGTTATAAGATAACGGAAAAGACCGGAAATATCGTTGGAGTTAAGGCAGTAAATGATGATCATGAGATTATGATGATCACAACCGGCGGAATAATCATCCAGCTAAGGTGTGCCGAAATATCACAATATGGCAGAATCACATCAGGTGTTAAACTCATTAATCTCAGCGGTGATGTACAGGTTGCAAGTATCGCAAAGGTCAGACAGACTGATAAAGATACAGTCAGCGATGATATTGATGAAATTGCGGATGATACAGATAACGAAGAATCAGAAAGTAAAGCACAAGATAACAGCAGTGAGGAAAAATAATGGGATCGATAATAGAAAAGATCGGTGAAATGTCCAAAACATCGGAGATTGAGCAGCTTTTACTCGGAATTGCATATTGGCTTATTGTAATTATTGTAATACTCTTTGTATTTCTTGTTGCGGTAAAAATCAGTAATTTTATTAAGAGCAAAAGAGGAACATTAAAGAGAGAAAAAGATGATTTCTTCTTATAAATGCAATTTTGCAGAACTGATATAAAATCCGGGAGAGAGTAAATGCGAGAAATAAATGCGGAAACCATAATTGAAGCTGTATCCGGTATATGTATTGAGGCAAATCTTAAGCTTTCCGAAGAAATGGAGGGCTGTATTAAGAAAGCCGCAGAATCGGAAAAAAATCCTTTGGGACAAAAAATAATAGGTCAGCTGATTGAAAATATGAATATTGCAGAGGAAGATAAAATTCCAATATGTCAGGATACCGGAATGGCTGTATTCTTTGTCAGAGTCGGTCAGGATGTGCATATAAACGGCAGCCTTACAGATGCTATTAATGAAGGTGTAAGGCGCGGTTATACAGAAGGATATCTGAGAAAATCTGTTGTAAGCGATCCCCTGGAAAGAATAAATACAGGAGATAATACACCGGCCATCATACATTATGATATTGTACCGGGTGATAAATTGGAAATAACCATAACTCCCAAGGGCTTTGGAAGTGAAAATATGAGTAAGCTTTATATGCTTAAACCGGCAGATGGAGTTGAAGGTATAAAAAATGCAGTAATAAGTACCGTAAAGGAAGCAGGACCAAATGCCTGCCCGCCATTTGTGGTAGGTGTGGGCATCGGAGGTGATTTTGAGCTTGCGGCAGAGCTGTCAAAAAAAGCACTTACAAGAGAGCCCGGAAGTCATAATATAAAACCATATTACGCAGATCTTGAGAGGGAACTTCTTGACAGTATAAATAGTCTGGGAATAGGGCCTGCAGGTCTGGGTGGAAGTACCACAGCCCTTGCAGTAAATATCGAGACTTATCCGACGCATATTGCGGGAATGCCTGTGGCTGTAAATATGTGCTGTCATGTGGATAGACATAAGACGGTAATATTATAGAGTTTGAAAATATTTCGAAACAGGATTCGCCTGAAATTATTCAGATTGAAGCAAAAAGGAAGTAACAACCATGGATAAACATATTAGTATCCCGGCAGCAGAGGAAGAGATTCGTTCCCTTCGTTCAGGAGATTATCTGTATCTCACAGGTACTATTTATACAGCAAGAGATGCAGCTCATAAGAGAATGCATGAAACACTGGAACGAGGTGAAAAGCTTCCCTTTGATATATCAGGTAATTTTATATATTATCTTGGTCCTACACCGGCGAGACCCGGGACGGTAATCGGTTCAGCAGGTCCTACCACTTCAAGTCGTATGGACAAATATACTCCGGAGCTGCTTGGCAGAGGTCTCAGCGGAATGATTGGAAAAGGAAAGAGAAGTCCGGAAGTAATAAAATCAATAGTAGAAAACGGCGCAGTATATATGGCAGCAGTAGGAGGAGCCGGAGCACTTCTTTCGAAATGCATCAAGAGCTCCGAGATAATAGCATATGAAGATCTGGGGACGGAAGCTATAAGAAAGCTGTATGTGGAGAATTTACCGGTTATTGTCATTATAGACAGTGAAGGTAATAATCTCTATGAAAGTGCAGTGGAAGATTTTTTAAAAGCTCAGTAAGGCAAAGTCTGTTTAGATAAAGCAGTTAAGGAGACAGTAATGGCAAAGCATAAACGGCGCATGAACAGAAAAATGAAAGAGCTGATTCTGACGCTGATTGCATTTGCAGCAGTAGCAGGAATAATATTTATTATAATCATCTGGGACGGGGCTCCGACTATAAGGATGGCTATAACAAAATATTATGATGCAGTCGGAAAAAGGGATAATGGAAAATATATTTCCATCTGTTATACAAATAAATGGCAGAAAAATTATAAGCCCGGAGGACAGGATGTCAGTCTGGACGATATAGTTACGAATGCCATGTCATTTCAGACAGAGGCATCCTTCTCCGACCTTAAGATAATCAAGAAAGAAAAAATGGGTGATGATGTCGTAAATGCATTTAATGAAAGCGTTAGCAGAATTTACGGATTTAAAATGAAAGCTTCCAAGCTTTATCAGGTTACCTTCAGTATGGTAATGAATATTGAAGGTGCAGAGGTTTCTAAGCAGAATACAGGTTTCATCACCAGATATGTATATAAATGCGGTTCCAGGTGGTATTTCTTTGCAGATACGCTGGTGGCCGTGGATATAGGGCTGGAATAATTAAAACGGATTTGGCTTAGTAGATGGTCTTGTCCTCTTTCTTTGCAAATTTATTAAATGTTTTAATTGTTAAATCTCTGTCTGTTGAAATAAGAGTCAGAGTATCATCAGCTTTACCTGTGGAAAGCTTATCCAGGTATTTGTAAATAAAATCATCACGGAAGCCTATGGCAGCAGCGTCTTCCTTGGTATTTCCGTAATAAACTGTTTTAATATTTGACCAGATGATGGCAGACAGACACATAGGGCAAGGATAACATGATGTATATAGTTCACATCCGCTGAGATCGTATGTATTTAAGTTTTTACAGGCATCACGGATGGCCATTACTTCGGCATGAGCGGTAGGATCGTTATTTTCCAGAACATGGTTAGATCCTCTGCCAACTATATTTCCGTCTTTAACTACAACGGCACC
>AUXO015277628.1_pt1 | contig 11647 bp, 14 predicted proteins | sample 768731 | NCBI WGS metagenome assembly AUXO01 (sample SAMN02715735, study PRJNA202380) | gut metagenome | biome: sheep rumen | host: Ovis aries | place: New Zealand: Palmerston North | reverse complement strand
CAATAGCAAGAGAGATGCTTATAGCAAGTGGTAATACTTTAGATTACAGAGCATAGGAGATAAAGATATGGATGGTTTAACAGCTCAATTTGTTGATGGTGAATTATTACAAAGAACATCAACCCAGACTACAAGTACATCAGCTGCTACTAATAAAACAGGTGAAACCAAGGTTGCAGGAAGCAATTCACTTGATAAGGAAGCTTTCCTTCAGTTACTGGTTGCACAGATGAAATATCAGGATCCATTGGAACCAACATCCAATACTGAATATATATCACAGTATGCTACATTCTCAGAACTTGAGCAGATGCAGAATATGAGCTCTAATATGACATTATCAAGAGCTTCTGAATTAGTTGGTAAGGAAGTAATTATTGAATCTACTTCTGAATCAGGTAAGCAGACAACTACGCAAGGGTATGTTGAGAAGGTTGTTTATAATTCCAATAAGGCATTCCTTTCAGTTGATGGTTCATTATATTCAATTGATGATCTTAAACAGGTTGTTGATGATGAATATAAACAGGGCATGGATACAATTGAAGATATCCAGAAGATTATTGACAAACTTCCTAAGCCTGAGCAGGTAACAATGAATGATTTACAGGAAGTAAGCAATCTTTATACAGCTTATACTTCAATGACTTCTTATCAGTTATCACTCATGGATAAGGATACTATTTCCAAGATAGAGGCTTATATTTCAAGAGCAACAGATATCAGCAAAGAGTTATCAGATGCAGCTAAGAATGCAGCAGAAGCTCTTGCAGACGGTGGAGAAAAGAAAGATGATGCTCCCAAAGAAGATGAAATCATAAGCGGTGATACAGAGGAAGTATAAGATTTATACTTTTCCATGGAGGGAACAAATATGAATATTAATAACAGTCAGTTCCTTTCAAATATTTACAATAACCCGAACATAATAAATAATAATATCAATCCACATTCTAATTTGAGTGAGAAATCTTTTGCGGATATACTTAATAAAAATGAGAATGTTGACGATATATATGGTGAGGTTAAATTTTCAAAACATGCTTTAACGAGACTGGAAGAAAGAGACATTATTCCAACGAGAAATCAGATGGAAAGACTTAACGAAGGTGCTCACAAAGCTAATTTGAAAGGAATAACAGATTCGCTGGTAATCGTGGATGAGTTGGCATTCATAGTCAATATTCCAAACAAAACAGTGGTTACAGCGATGGATAAAAACGAAAGCGAAGAACATGTATTTACAAACATCGATGGCGCAGTTATTGCATAGCCGGACCTAACGGAGGCTATAATCTCCTGAATGATAGAAGGAGACATCGAAAGAATTAACCTTAAGGAGGGTCAATATTATGATGAGAGCTCTTTATTCTGGTGTTGCAGGTCTTAAGACACACCAGGTCAAAATGGACGTTATTGGTAACAACATTGCTAACGTTAACACAACAGCTTACAAATCACAGTCAATTACTTTCACAGAATTAATGTATCAGACAACTCAGGCTGCATCCGGACCTAATGCTACAACAGGTACTGCCGGTACAAATGCCAAGCAGATCGGTCTTGGTTCTACATCAGGTGCTATTTCTACAGCAATCACAACAGCCGGTGCATCTCAGAATACAGGTAATCCTTTTGATATTAAAATTACAGGTGATGCTTTCTTCATCGTTAATAACGGAACAGATAACTATTTCACAAGAGATGGTTCTTTCTACGTAGATGCTGCAGGTAACCTTGCAACAACATCAACCGGTTACAATGTAATGGGGTGGGGCGTTGATCCTGAAACAGAAACAATTAAGCAGGATACAGTTCAGGCTCTTAGAATCATGAGCCCTGAGAATATGACATATCCACCAGAAGCTACAACAAAGGCATATGTTTCCGGTATTCTTGATAAGAATGATACTAACGCTGCATCTTCATCAGGTAAGTCAATCAGCGTAACAACATATGATAATCTTGGTTATTCATATTCAGTTAAGTTCGCCATTAAAAATACAGACAATGAAGGCCAGTATACAGTAGAACTTGTTGATATCCTTGATTCCAACAACAAGTCACTTAAGGACGTATATAACGTTGGCAAAATCACCGACATCGCATCTTTTGGTGCTGAAAAAGTAGAAGAGTCCACAACACTTATGCAGCTTGCTGATGGTGTTACATATGATAGTGCCAATCAGAAATATTATCAGAAAGTCGGTTTATCCGATACATTCTCGGATTATGAAACCAATAAGGTAAGCGGTATTAATTATTCCGTTCCGGACGGCACAGCTGCAGGACAGTTTGCGGCAGGTTCCACAATGACTCTTAACGGTAACGGAACAATTTCAAAAGATGATTTGATTGATGCATTCCATTTGATATATGTTACAGATCCTGCAGGTAACTATTATACAGATGGTTCGGGTCTCAAACTTACCAGCGATACAGATGCGGAATGGGCTACAGCTCTTGGCAAGACAGGTCTTACAGGATTTAATGCCACAATGGACGGAGACGGTAATGTGACTTTCACATTCCAGCAGGATTTCACATTTGATTCCGCCACAACCTTCGACGGAACCAATTTTACCAAAGAGATTACCCAGGATGAAGCCTATGGTGTGGATACAACCATTCCTAATACCAAATATACTTATGCGGTAGCAGAAGATGGACAGGCTCAGGTTACTGCAACAACCACTTTAACAGGTAACATGCTTATTTATGATACAGGTACAGGTGAATTCAAGTCTATTAACGGTGCTAACAGCGCACTCCTTGATTTTGCATCAACAGCAACTGATGTACTTGGAAATCCGGTAGATTTATCACACTTTGAAGATGTTGATATGGATTTCTCAGCGTCATCAATGTTCAATAATAATGGTACTTCAACCATGACAATGGTATCCGGTGACAAGACAGGTCTTGGCTCTGGACGTAAGCTTGGTGAGTTATCAGGTGTATCAATCCAGAATAATGGTATGATTTATGCTTCATACGACAATGGCCAGACAAGATTACTTGGACAGATAGCAGTTGCTACATTCTCCAATGCTTCCGGTCTTCAGAAAGAAGGAGACAACTTATACAGTGCAACTCTTAACTCCGGTGAATTTGATGGTATCGGCGTTGATGTAACAGCCGGTGGCGGATATATGTCAACAGGTGTTCTGGAAATGAGTAACGTAGATCTTTCTTCAGAATTTACTGAAATGATTACAACTCAGAGAGGTTTCCAGGCAAACAGCCGTATAATCACTGTTTCCGATACACTTCTTGAAGAACTTGTTAATCTGAAGAGATAATAAAAAGCCTTACATAACTTAAAAAAAGCGAGTATGGAAAAAATCTTCCATACTCGCCTTTTTATAGGGCTATACTATTTATTTTATGTAAATTATGTGTTATAATTAGTGTGTATGTTTAGGGGATACAACAATATGTTGTATATTATTCAGGTGTTAATGTATGATTGAACTAACAAAAATGAATGGGGTTAAATTCTTAATAAATCCTGATGTAATTGAGGTTGTGGAAGAAACTCCGGACACCGTTCTGACTACTGTTACAGGAAAGAAAATCATCATAAAAGAAGGTAGACAAGAGGTGAAAAATTTAGTAAAATCGTATAGAAGGGATATTTTTGCGCCCAGTGCAAATGAGGAGATATAAATAAGATGGATTTGGCTTCGATTATAGGTCTGTTAGTCTGCGTGGGAATGATGCTCATGGGTATCGTTACCGGTGACGACGGTGTGGCAGGTCTTAGATATTTTATTGATGTAAAATCTGTATTAATAACCTTTGGTGGTGCTTTTTTTGCAATTCTGGCATCCAATTCCATTAAGGATTTCATTGGAGGTTTGAAGAGTTTCTTACTTATTTTCAAAGCTCCGAGTATGAATCTTACGGAGACTATTTCCAAGGTAATTGAGTTGTCCAACGTGGCTCGTAAGGAAGGTTTGCTGGCTTTGGAAGAAGTATCGGGAGAGTTGGAAGATCCGTTCCTTAAAAAAGGCATTCTTCTTATAGTGGACGGTACCGATCCGGAACTGGTAAGGGGAATCCTGGAAACGGAAGTTGTCAATCTTGACTCCAGACACAGGCAAAAAATCGGATTCTGGCAGGATTTGGGTGCCATGGGCCCTGCATGGGGTATGATTGGTACTTTGATCGGCCTTATTCTTATGCTTCAGAATATGTCCGATGCATCATCAATTGGTCCTTCCATGTCCGTAGCCCTTATTACAACCCTTTACGGCTCGATTCTTGCCAACTGGATATGTACGCCTACGGCTAGTAAATTAAAAGCGAATAATGAAGCGGAATTAATGCTTAAAGATATTATGATAGAAGGTCTTCTCTCCATTCAAGCAGGTGAGAACCCAAGAGTTATTGAAGAAAAGCTTAAATCCTTCTTACCGCCTTCGGAAAGAACTTCGGCAGAAGGTGATGAAGGAGGTGAAGGCTGATGGCTAAGAAGAAACCTGAAGAAGCTGCTCCCGGCTCACCAGCCTGGATGGCCACCTTCAGTGATCTTATGAATCTTCTTCTGTGCTTCTTCGTATTGCTTTTCTCCATGTCATCCATTGATGCTCAGAAGTTCGAACTTGTGGCGGCGTCTTTTGCCAATACGTTCAGTATTTTTACCGCCGGTGGTCAGGCTATTGGCGATGGAATACTTATAAGTAATGGTGTCAGCCAGTTAAGTCAGCTGGATGATTATTTAAACAGTACGGGTAAGGCCGCAGAAAGCGATAAGCAGATAACCGATACTTTGGAAGAGTTTGACAATCAGAGAATGGCAGAGTCAGAAGAAATGGCTGAACTTATTGAGGAGACCATTACCGAAGCGGGAATGGAGAATCTTATCGATATTGAATTTACTTCCCAGTATGTACAGCTTACTTTGAATGGCTCACTTCTGTTTGATTCGGGTAGCGCTTCTTTGAAGGAAGAGTCAATACCGGTCCTTGATCAGATAATAAAGATACTTCAGAGATATCCATCAAGTATCATTGAAGTAGAAGGACATACAGATAATGTGCCTATGACCAATGGCAGATATGCAGATAATGATGAACTTAGTTCTGCAAGAGCCATTTCGGTATTTAAGTATATTACAGAGAATTCCAATATTGATCCGTCTATGATTAAGCATTCCGGAAGAGGTGAGTATAATCCGATTGCGGATAATTCAACTGCTGAAGGAAGAAGTCTTAACAGAAGAGTTGAGATTAAGATTTATAATACATTGAGTTCTTTTTAAGGGGACTCAAAGTGGAGGGTTAAAGTGAAAAAGAATTTTATCTCTATTTTGATTCTGGGTTGTACAATTATCAATATAGTTTTAAGTGCAATTACTATGTACAGCGTTGTATCAACAAATCAGAAAACTGCGGCTATCGTTACTGACGTAGCTAATGTTCTCAGCCTTGATTTGGGCGCAGGCCCTGAAGAAGCAACTGCTTCTGAAGTTCCAATCGAGAATATTGTTACTTATTCAATTTCCGATAAGATGACAATTGAACTTAAGGGTACCCCAGGGGATAATACAACACATTATGCCATGGTTAGTGTATTCTTTTCTATGGACAGTTCACATCCTGATTATAAGAAATACGGCGAAACAATGGGAGATAACGAGGTAATCTTAAAGAGTATTATCGGTGACGTATTCTCTAATTATACAATTGATGAAGCCAGACTTGAACAGGATGAAATTCGTAATGAAATTCTTAAGAAGGTACAGAATAAATACTCAGGTTCAAGTTTCGTATTTGATGTATCATTCAGCGACATTGTATTCCAGTAAAATGTTCGCTTGAGGAGGTATAGGTTTTGGGTGAGATACTTTCACAAGGAGAGATTGACAGCCTATTAAAAGCACTGAATAGTGGTGAAATAGATGCTGAAGAGATGATCAATGCTCCTGAGGAAGATAAAGTCAGGGACTATGATTTTAAAAGACCGGCTAAGTTTTCCAAGGAACATTTAAGAACTCTTGAACTTATCTTCGAACACTATGGAAGACTTCTATCCACTACGCTTCCGGTATACTTAAGAAAGAGCGTACAGGTTGAGGTTTTAAGTTCGGAGACGGTTACTTTTAATGAGTTTACATCTTCATTATCCAATCCGGTTGTGCTGGCACTGGTTAATTTCAGACCTCTTCCGGGAGATATAATTATAGAGGTTACATCCAATCTCTGTTATGCAATAATTGACAGAATGCTGGGTGGTCCGGGAGAATCCTTGGAGAAGACCAGAGAGTTCTCTGAAATTGAATTGTCAATTGTTGAGAAAATTGTGGTTATATGCATGCAGCTTCTAAGAGAGCCTTGGAAGAATGTTGCAGAGATTAATCCGATGCTTGACAGAATTGAGACTAACTCCCAGTTCGTACAGATCATATCGCCGAATGAAATGATAGCAATTGTTTCGCTCAGCATTAAAGTGGGAGAAGTTGAAGGATACATGAATGTATGTATCCCATATATCACAATTGAGAGTATTATTGATAATCTTAATACAAAGTTCTGGTTCTCCAATATGACCAACAGTAGTGGAGAAGAATACAATGATTATCTGGAACTTATGCTTAAGAAAGTAGACGTACCTGTCAGAGCACTTCTTGGCAGAAGTACTGTTACGGTCAGTGATTTTGCATCACTTCAGGTGGGGGATATTATCAGACTCAATTCAAATATTGACAGTGAGTTAGAGGTACGTGTTGGAAATATTAAAAAGTTTACTGCTGTTGCAGGTATAGATAAAGATAAATATGCCATTAAAATAACATCAGTAATAAGAGAGGAGGAATAAAGCATGGACGGAGGAATGCTTTCTCAGGATGAGATCAACGCCCTGCTTAGCGGAATGGCTGAAAATGGCGGAGAACCACCTAAAGCTGAATCTCCTGCAGTCGAAGCAAACCTGACTGAGGCTGAAAGAGATGCCATAGGTGAGATAGCCAATATCAGCATGGGGACATCTGCTACAACCCTTTACTCCTTAGTTAACTGTAAGGTGGACATTACAGCACCGACTGTAACTGAAACCAATTGGGAAGGACTTATTGGGGATTATGACGCGCCTTGTGTATTTATTCAGATTAAATATACAGTAGGTCTTGAAGGAAGTAACATCATTATTCTTAAAGAAAAAGATGTTAAAGTAATTACAGACTTAATGATGGGCGGCGATGGTACTAATACAGATGGTGAACTTAGTGAACTTCATTTAAGTGCCATATCGGAAGCCATGAATCAGATGATGGGTTCATCGGCAACTTCACTTTCTACCATGCTTGGAAGAAAGATAGATATATCACCACCATTTGCAAGTTTAATAGATATTAATGAACTTAAAGATGAAAGCAATGTTCCTAATTTCTTAACAGGAACTTTTGTAAAGATAGCTTTTAAAATGACAATAGGAGAACTGGTAAACAGTGAAGTAATCCAGTTATATCCTATAGACCTGGCCAGAGAGTTATATAATTACTTTATTGGTACGCAGACTCCTGAACAGGCGGCACCTGCTCCGACACCTGCGCCGGCTACAGCAGCTGCACCTACTCAAATGGGTACACCGCCACAGATGAATATGCAGCCTAATATGTATATGAATCAGGGTATGATGCCACAGATGGGAATGACACCACAGATGGGAATGACGCAAATGGGAATGCCACAAATGGGAATGCCGCAGATGGGTGCAATGCCTACGATGCAGGGCGTTAATGTTCAACCTGCACAATTCCAGACTTTTTCAGCCGAATCTGTTTCAGCAGGCGGCGGAGAGAATATGGGACTGATTATGGATGTTCCACTGGAAGTTACGGTTGAACTTGGTAGAACTAAAAAAGCAATTTCAGATATTCTTAATTTTTCACCGGGAACAATCATTGAACTTGACAAGATTGCCGGTGAGCCAATTGATGTGCTTGTTAACGGTAAGCTGGTTGCCAGAGGTGAAGTAGTTGTTATTGAAGAGAGTTTCGGTGTCAGAGTAACCGAGATTATTAAATAAAGGAGATACAGATTATGGGAAAAAATATTTTAATCGTTGATGATGCTGCTTTTATGCGAATGATGATTAAAGATATCCTTTTCAAAAATGGTTATAATGTTGCGGGAGAGGCAGAAAATGGCGTTAAAGCTGTAGAGAAATATAATGAACTTAAGCCGGATCTTGTACTTATGGATATCACAATGCCGGAAATGGATGGTATTCAGGCACTTAAAGAGATTAAGGCTAATGATGCTACAGCGCAGGTTATTATGTGTTCTGCCATGGGTCAGCAGGCTATGGTTATTGAATCAATTCAGTCTGGTGCCAAGGACTTCATTGTAAAGCCATTCCAGGCAGATCGTGTTCTCGAAGCAGTAAGGAAGGTTGTTGGCTAATATGCAATTAGCACTTAATTCCTCTACAGGAATAAATTCTGTTGCTCAGTTCTTCACTGTTTTGCTGATATTCGTAGGTGTTTTATGTCTGACATATTTCACGACCAAGTGGGTTGCCGGATATCAGAAAGGCAGGATGATGGCTGGTAATATCCAGTTAATTGAGTCTTTCAGAATTAGTAATAATAAGTTTTTGGCTATTGTTAAAGTGGGGGAGAAATGCTTTCTTGTTGGTGTAGCCAAGGATAATATTTCGCTTATTGGAGAAGTTAATGAGGATGAACTTGTTATCAGTGAAAATAGCGGACAGATGATGAATATGAATTTTAAAGAAATTTTGGAAAAAGCTAAACTTAAGAAAAAATAGATGCTTATGATTAATGCTTTATGTAAAAAATATGGAATAAGATTATTATGCCTACTGTTTATAATAGTGGGCATATTGACTTTATTTAAGCCGATTACAGTAGTTGCTGCAAGTAATGAAACTACTGCAAATGTTCTTGATGATGATGAACTTATTGATGTAACCAATACACTTTTCCCGGATACAACGGGAGATGATAACAGTTCATTCAACATATCTTATGAAAACGGCAACGGGTCACTTAATGGTGCATTAAGAATTCTTTTAATACTTACCCTTATATCATTCCTGCCGGCAATGCTTGTCATGCTGACAAGTTTTACAAGGATAATTATTGTAATGCATTTTACAAGGTCGGCTTTAGGTACACAGACATCGCCACCTAACCAGGTATTAATTGGACTCACCATATTCCTGACTATCTTTATTATGTCTCCGGTATTCTTAAGAGTTACAAATGAGGCTATTAAACCTTTTGATGCAGGTGAGATAACTCAGGAAGAAGCCATGGAAAAAGCCATGGAACCTTTCAGGGAATTTATGTATGGTCAGACTCAGAGTAAGGATGTTAATGTTTTCATGCAGATAGCAGGACTTGAATGGGATGGTACGCCTGAGGGAGTTCCAACAACAGTTCTGATTCCAAGCTTTATGCTGAGTGAACTTAGAACATCATTTATTATCGGATTCTTAATCTATATTCCTTTTGTTGTTATTGATATGGTTGTTGCCAGCGTACTTATGAGTATGGGTATGATGATGCTGCCACCGACCACCATATCCATGCCATTTAAGATTTTATTATTTGTACTGGCAGACGGATGGAATCTGGTAATTGTTAATCTGGTCAAATCATTTTATTAGTAACAAATTATAGATAGTCAAAATAAAGATAAGGAGGGATGATTATATGATAACAGTTGATGACGTCATCAGCATTGCAAGAGAAGCGTTATATACCATAATAATCACAGGTGCTCCTTGTCTTTTGGTATCACTGATCATTGGCTTACTGGTCAGTGTATTTCAAACAGTTACATCCATTCAGGAGCAGACTTTAACCTTTGTTCCAAAGATTCTTGGCATATTCCTTGCCATTATGATTCTGGGACACTGGATGCTGGATATGATGGTTAATTTTATGACCAATCTCTGGTCTAATATGAGTATGTATGTAGGATAGCCTATGATAGATTATTCTTTTTCTATTCAGGAATTAGAATATTTCCTGCTTATACTGGTGAGAGTCAGCTGCTTTGTATTTGCAGCGCCTTTCTGGGGCGAGAATACCATACCCGGCAGGGTTAAAATTGGTACCTCCGTTTTCATAGCAATACTGCTTTATTATGCAACAGCTCCTCACGAAGTACTGATGGTGGAAACTATTATTGATTTAACCACCATTATTTTAAAAGAGGCGGCGGCGGGACTTCTGATAGGTCTCGGTGCAAATATCTGTACCACGGTGGTGCTTTTTGCAGGAAGACTGGTTGACGTGGAAATGGGTCTTGGTATGGCGAATGTCATGGATCCGACTTCAAGAGAGAATGCTACAATCACCGGAGTTTATTACAGATACATGGTTATGCTTATTATGATAATAAGCGGTATGTATCAGTATCTTATATCAGCACTGGCTGAAACATTTACACTTATTCCTGTGGGTGATGTAGTCATAAATTATGATAAGATTCTGGATTCTTTTATAGTATTTATGGGCGAATATATGCTGATAGGTCTTCGAATCTGTCTGCCGGTATTCTGCACCATAATGCTGCTTAATGCGGTACTTGGTATACTTGCCAAGGTTGCGCCGCAGATGAATATGTTTGCTGTAGGTATTCAGCTTAAGGTACTTACAGGTATGGCGGTTTTATTCTTTAGTGTAGCTATGTTGCCAAGAATATCTGATCTTATATATACACATATGAGGCAGATGATAGTCAGAATGGTTGAGGGCTTAATGAATGCTGGAATATAATCTTCAGTTATTCGCCAAGGATGGTCCGGGCGGAGAGAAAACTGAACAGCCTACTGCCAAAAAGTTAGATGACGCCAGAAAAGAAGGACAGGTTGCCAAAAGTAAGGAGATTAACTTAGGATTCAGCCTTCTTGCGATGTTTGTGCTTCTGAAGATTTGGGTAGGACATCTAGGCGGGGATTTTATCAACGTTTTTAAGGCTGTATTTGCCAAAATTCCAGATATAACGCATATTTCCGCAAGTTCCGGGGATTTAAGCTGGGAGATAATGGACATTATCAGGCAGATAATGCTTCAGATGCTCCTGATGATTGCTCCGTTTGCGCTGCTTGCCCTGGTTGTGGGTATTGTGTGTGAGGTTGTGCAGGTCAAGTGGAAGCCGACGGCCAAGCCGCTGCAGCCTAAATTTAATAAATTAAATCCTTTAACGGGTTTTAAGAAATTCTTTTCGCTAAATGCACTTATTGAGCTTCTTAAGGCGATAGTGAAAATACTGATGATATTTTATATAGTTTATTCCAGCGTTAAGAATCTGTGGCCGAATATTTTTTATATTTTTGATATGCCGGTTGAACAGACTGTGGAACTGCTGGGGACGGAGGTTTTTAATCTGGGTATTAAAATCTCCATGTTTTATCTGATTATTGCCTTTGCTGATCTTTTTTATCAGAGATGGAAATTCAATGATGATATGAAGATGACCAAGCAGGAAGTCAAGGATGAGTACAAGAATTCCGAAGGTGATCCGCAGATTAAGGGTAAAATCAGGCAGAGGATGATGCAGGCGTCCCAAAGACGTATGATGCAGGAACTTCCAAAGGCGGATGTGGTTATTACAAACCCTACGCATTTTGCGGTAGCGCTTAAGTATGACCCTGATAAGTATGATGC
>AUXO011342115.1_pt1 | contig 11647 bp, 11 predicted proteins | sample 768731 | NCBI WGS metagenome assembly AUXO01 (sample SAMN02715735, study PRJNA202380) | gut metagenome | biome: sheep rumen | host: Ovis aries | place: New Zealand: Palmerston North | reverse complement strand
CAGGACATCATGACCGGCCTGTACAAATGCAGCTACCGCATCCGGTGTTAAGCCCACTCTAAATTCATTGTTCTTAATTTCTTTTACAGTTCCTACTAACATATAAGTCTCCTTTATTACTTTAACTATTATAATCGATTTTTAAGCGAATGAAAATAAGCTATATTTTTTTCATTTAAAAACAAGTCTTTTCAGACTTGTTTCGATTATTTTTCGTAATACTCAACAGTTTTTTTCAATCCTTCAATCACAATTGGATCGGTTTCATTTTTCATTAAATCGAGAGGATGACCTACACGGGTAATATAGGAGTTATACATTTCATCCTGCCAGCCGTGTGGAACGGAGAAGACCAATCGGTTATTGAGAAGGGAAAGGAAGGTCTTTACGGCCGGATTGACAATATGAGCTTCATGATAGTTTACCGGAGGTTTTCCAAAGAAGAAATCCCCGGCTTTTTTCATCATATCCATTTCTGAATCTGTTAATGGTTTAAAGTTTTCCATATAGGAAACATTATCTTTTACCTGCTCTAAGGTACTCATACCGGATAATGTAACCATGACGGAAGGCAGGGAAGCGCAATAGCGGATGGCCCATGATGCCATGGATGCATTTGGATCTGCTTCTTTAAACATATCTTCGATCGGTTTTGGAACAACGGCCAGCTCTCCGCCTTTAACCGGTTCCATCACAATGACGTTTCGATTATGTTTCACAATGGTTTCATAAGCTTCTTTAACAGTTAAATCCGGCTCTGCTATATCGGCATAATTGAGAAGAATCTGAACAGATTCAATTTCCGGCTGTTCATCTAAAATACGGTCTAATACCTCAGCTGTATCATGGAAGGAGCAGCAGATGTGTTTGATCTTGCCTTCTGCTTTCAACTTTTTAAATTCATCGAAGGCACCGATTTCTACCATGCGGTTGTAGCCTTTCTCTGTCAACATATGCATTAAATAATTATCAAAATATCCGACACCGGTTTTTTCTAACTGGCGCTCACAGAACATACGTACATCTTCTGTTTTCCAAACATCCCATGTCGGCATTTTGGATGCCAGAATGTACTTGTCTCTTGGATAGCGGGAAGTTAATGATTTGTTGATGGCAGTTTCACTTTTTCCTCCATGATAAACATAGGAAGTATCAAAGTAGGTAAATCCATGTTCTAAATACAGGTCAACCATTTGATTCAATTCATCATAGTTAATATCACCATTTTCCAGTAATGGTAAACGCATAAATCCAAATCCGAGTTTTTTCATGATATACCTCACTTTCTATAATGATTATTATACATTCTGCTTTTGATTGAGAATTCTAATATTTTGGCATTTGATGTTCTTATTTTCTGTATAGGTGATAAAATAAATATGACTGAAAATTTAAGGGGTATTTATGGGGAAAATTAACGTAACAAGATCATCCATGCCTCCATTTGAAGAGTATGTCGAAGCTTTAAAACCGGTATGGGAAAGCCGCTGGCTTTCCAATCGGGGAGAGGCTTCTCTTCAATTCGAGCAGGATCTTAAACAATATCTAGGATGCGATAATATATGGCTGTTTGCCAATGGGCACCTGGCGCTTGAGGTAGCTCTTTTAGCGTTTGATTTTAGAAACAAATTTCCGGAAGGAGTAAAACCGGAGATTATCACTACTGCGTATACGCATGTTTCTACAACAGAGGCTATTGTCCGCAATCAATTAGAACCGGTATTTGTGGATGTAGAACCTCACTTTCTTACGATGGATCCTACAAAAATAGAAGAAAAGATAACGGAAAGAACGGTAGCGATTGTGGCAACACATGTATATGGCTTTATGTGCGATGTAGAAGCTATACAAAAGATTGCCGATCAATATCATTTAAAAGTTATTTATGATGCAGCGCATGCCTTTGGTGTGACCTATAAAGGAAACAGTCCGGCAGTATATGGGGATGCCGTGATGTTTTCAACGCATGCTACTAAGGTTTTTCACACCATTGAAGGTGGTATTTTAACATATAAAGAGAATGAGAAACTGAATCATATCGAAGACCTTGTCAATTTTGGGTATGTCTCACAAGAGGATGTAGCCTATATCGGGCTCAATGCCAGAATGAATGAATTTGAAGCCGTCATGGGTATCTGCAACCTAAGACACTTTGACGGGGAAATTGAAAAACGAAGAAAAATTGTTGAATTATATAATCAGCGGTTAGATGGAACGGAGGGCATTCGCATATTAAAACCTTCCACCGATATCGAGTGGAATTATGCCTACTATCCGGTTTTATTTGAAGGATATAAGGAAGACCGTAACCAAATTCAGAAAAAACTGGAAAAAGAAGACATCTATGCCCGCAAATATTTCTATCCGATTACCACACAGGTTACAGCTTTTAAAAAACAGTATGGAAGCATCGATTTACCAATATCTCTCCATGCATCCAGCTGTGTTTTATCACTGCCTTTGTATCCTGATCTTTCATTTGAAGATGTTAATCGCATCTGCGATATTATTTTGAGGTGATCGTATGCCTAAGGTTAGTATTTTATTGACATCCTACAATCATGAAAAGTTTCTGCTTGAAAGTATCAACAGTATTTTAAATCAGACCTTTAAAGATTTTGAGCTCTATATTGTAGATGACTGTTCTACAGATTCAAGCTGGGATATCATTCAATCCATTGAAGATGACCGCGTGATTAAAATACGCAATCCCAAAAATTTAGGAGAACCGGTTAGCGCTGATTTTTTCAAAAGTTTAAAAGGCGAGTATTATGCGATTGCTCATTGCGATGATAAGTGGGCTCCTTCAAAGCTGGAAAAACAGGTCGCTTATCTGGATGCACACCCTGAGATCGGTGTCGTGTTTACCAATGTTGAATTAATTGATCAAAACGGAAACCGCATTACCGATACCTCTCATCCGTATTACAGAGTTTTCTATGAAATAAATCAGAGCCGTTATGAATGGTTAAGAACTTTCTTTGATACAGGAAATCATCTATGTCATCCAAGCTCTTTGACCCGGACAAAAATCAGGGTCGATGAAGATATATTTGTATATGGGTTGGCATCCTTTCCGGATCTGTGGAGGTGGATCAAAATCTGCCTTCATCATGAAATCTATATTCTTGATGAAAAGTTGACCTATTTCCGTGTTCACTATGATCAATCCAATGCCAGCGGAATCAATCCTTCCAATATGGTTCGTGTACAGACAGAAAACATGTTGATTGCGAAAGAATTTTTCAAGATTCCGTCTAATGACTTTTTAAAGGTATTTCCGGAAGCTGAAAAATATGTCGTGGATGGAGATATCGATACTCGATACGTCCTGTCAAGAATGATGATTGAAAATAAAAATACAGGGTTTCAAGCCTGCGGGATTCATGAGCTTTACAGCCTTCTTAATGAAGAGACATCACGAAAGCGAATTGAGAAACTGTATGGGTTTGGACCTGCTGATTTTAAACAGATCACCAGCCGGAAAGATATTTTCCATAATTTGAAAGAAGATGATTATCTTCATATATCGCTTTATTATTGGACAGGAAATAATTTTCAATTATCTCAATGTTTGACAAAGAAAGTATATGCGGGGGCAAGTTTTGTCGCTCAATTTGATCTGTCTCAAATGGAATACGACAAGCTGCGTCTTGACCTGGACGAAGGAGTTTATCGCAAATTTACCGATCTGAGTTTAAAGATGGATGATACGTCCATCGACTATAAAATTGTCGGGCAGTATGAATCAGAAGACAATTCGATTTTGTTCTATACAACCGATCCACAGATTTATCCGAAAACGAATAAAGGAACAATCTTTACGGTTTCCGGAAAGACAGAAAAAATCGATATGGGACAGGTGCAGATGTATCTGGATAACAAATCCACCAATCCTGCATATCGAATAATCTATAAAGTTTTAAGAAAAATTAGGAGGAGAAAATGAAGGGACCTATTAAAATTGAGAATTTATATTCTCATAAAACCAATGTTTACAGCATGGAAGGATTTGAAGCTCGAATTGTCGATCAGGCTTATTTAGATGAGTTAGGCGTAAAGGTGAAACCATCCGAATATACATTGAATGGACTTATCAACGGATCGAAGCTGTATATGAAGCGCATCGAAAATCGAACCGTTATTCCGACATCCACTTTATATTTGGAAGATATAGACCCGGATACAGTAGAGACGGAAATTCATAACTATACCGGACGCTGTCCGACCTTGACCTTTGAGATCAATCCGGTGAAAGGATGTAATGTCGGATGTCAATATTGTCTTGTGACAGACGGAGTTCATGAACAGAAGATTATCGCCTATGAGAATTATCATCTCTATGTCCGCAAGCTTCTGGAAGATATGAATGGAATCGTTCAGGATGAAATCAAACCGGAAGATATAAAGCGTAAAAATGAACTACTGCAGGAATTAGCTCGTGTTATTGAAGAAGAACCGGCAAGAAAAAAAGAAGTTGAGGCACAGATTACCGAAATCAGCCGCTATAAAAACTGGAACCATTATTATTACTTCTCTCCAAAGACCGAAGCATTCCAGGAACCTACTTTGTATACCGGCATTGCCCATCGCATCTTAAAGGAGTTTATTGCGCATTTCAAGAAGTATCCAAACTCGAATGCGAGATTGTTTGTGGCATCTAAAATGGGTGTGAAGCATTTAATGTATGAATACGAGGGTGAAACAATTCTTGATCTGTTTAAACAGTTAAAAGATAAGATGCAGTTTAATACCAGCGTATCCATAATGCCAACCGAATTCAGAGATATATTAGAACCGTATGCAGCACCGATTGAAGAGCGTTTAAAGGCAGTTCAAATCTGCCAGGCCAATGGTATTATGTCAAATTCTGCTTTAGTACAGCCGATCTTTACACCGTATCTGACCGAAGACAACATTAAGGAATTCTTTGATATGCTCCATAATGTCGGCATTATTAACTACAAGCCGGAATTTCTAACTGCCTGCATGGAAAATCTTGCGATGTTAGGGCAGTGGTTAGGTCACTTTGATAAAGATAAAGAACGTCAGTTGTATGAAGACTATATTATGCCTTCCAATGCAGACCATAAAAAACAGCGCGGCAGAACGGCACCGGACCGCTCCTTAAGTATTGACAACATCAAAAAGATGAAAGAATATACCACATCGCTGGGAATGACTACCAGCATCTGTTACTGGGTACGCAAACAATTGCGGATTACACCTGCGTTGATTCCGATCATCAATGAAAACGGATTCCAGTGTTTAGGCTATCAATCGCGTTTATTTTCGGGAGAATAATTCTTTATGAACAATACAGAGATTTGTTCAAAGGTAATGGGACACAGAGAGTCCTATTATCTGCGCTGGTATCATGAGAAACCGATTTTTGTCACGACAAAAAGAAGAGATGAGATTCGCAAGCTTCATGAAGTGTTATATAAAGCGATTGAATATATGGGTATTCATTATAAAGAATATGTGGATACCTATATGCCGCTGGATTCAAAAATCATGGAAATATTGGATTATCAAAGTCAATTTCCATATCGTGCCGGTACCTACCGTCCGGATTATATTGTTACCGAGGATGGTGAATTGAAGTTATGTGAGATCACATCCCGTTTCTTTGCGCATGGTATCTTCTCATCCTATTTTGCCGAGTGTGATGCGAATCGTTTTATGGCAAAGTATCCGGGGCATACAAGAGAAGTACGCTTTGAAGAAATGATTTCTTATATGCGAAAGCTTGTGGACGGATATGATGAAATCTATGTATTAAAGAGTTCGGACCGCACCAATGAAATTCCATTATACGAAGCATATTATGCATATATCGGAAAAAAAGTGCACATTCTGGAAGCGGAAGAAGTTGAATCCAATATCGAAAACTGGAAAGGGAAGATGATCTTCAGTGCCCTCAATCAACATGATTTGTTGGGTTTTTCCATGGATACATTAAAGACCATGATGGACTCCAAAATGATCAATGATTTTCGGACAACATTTTTGGTACATGATAAACGCTTTATGCGTCTATGGTTTGAAGATGTGTTTACTTCGAATTTCTTAACAGAAGAAGAAACGGAGTTTTTGCGCAGCCATTCCATTGAAACCTATATCTGCAAAGAAAAGCCATCCATCCTGCAGGATGCTTATACCAACAAAGATCAATATATCTTAAAACACTACTGTTTAGGCAAAAGTGAAAAAGTCTATGCCGGTCTGTTAACCGATAATGCCGCATGGCAGTTTCTCTTTGATTCCGGACAGATTGAGGATATGATCCTTCAACCCTTTATAAAACAGAGAGTCTATCCAACGGTATGGGAAGGGCAGGCATTTGATGATTATATCTGCGGCATGATGTTGTGTGTAAATGATCAATTTTTTGACAACGGTCTAGTAAGGACTTCCAGTCTGCCTGTTACCAATGTGGGGGATGACCGCAAAGCCTGTATGATCATGACAGATGACCCATTCCTTCTGTCTAAAGGAGATGTTCTTTAATATGATTGATAAAAAAGATATGGTCATCAAAACCGATGCCAGACGCTTCATTCCTTTCGCAAAGGATAATGTCCTAAAAAAACTGGATTCCAAGTTTCAACTCAGGGATACAGAACTTAGAATGCGGGCAGCCAGTGGATTTTATCCCCTTATAGCCGGTCTTATTGAGGCAATCTATGATAAAGAAAGCTATACAAACGGAAAGACTTTATACCGAGTTGCGACAGGAGAAGGCTATCAACAGCTTATTGATGATGAAATTGATGTATTCTTTTCAACCGGACCGTCGCGTCATCAAAAAGAATTATTGAGGCTATCCGGATTTGAATATGAATTTACACCGCTTGTAAAGGAACCGATTGCGATTTTGTTGAATACGGATAATCCTGTGGATGATCTAACTGTGGAGCAGCTGCAGGAGATGTATTTTGGAAAGATTGTAAATTGGAATGAAGTGGGTGGAAAAGATGGCATCATCACAACATATCAATTGGTGGCGGGAAATGGGTCTCAAACCTGCTTTGAATCCATTGTGATCGATAATCCCATCGATGGAAACCATCAGGAGGTGGTTACGATGCCGGCTATTATCGATAATGTGGCATGGAATCCAAATGGAATCTGTTATGCGTTTACTTCGTATTACACCAAGATGTATGCCCATGCCTGCACCAAAATGATCAAATTAGATGGATATTCCGTTTGGGATACAAAGTATCCTCTACAAAATAATCTCTATATGATATACAAAAAGAACAACTCCAATCCTTCCATAAAAGAGCTGGAAAAGTGGCTGACATCGATAGATGGGCTCAAGCTTATTCAAAAGGCTAATGAAGTTGTCCGTGACTATGGAGAAGATTATTAATATGCAGAAAACATCGATCATGCAGCCGTATTTTCTTCCTTATATCGGCTATTGGCAGATGATGAATGCCGTGGATACGTTCATGATTCTGGATGATGTGAATTATATCCGGCAGGGATGGATTCATCGTAACCGCATTGAATGCGATGGAAAAGAAAAATCACTGGTGCTGCCGGTTCGACATGCAAGCTCGAACGTTTTTATTAAAGATCTGCATTTTGTGAATGATAAACAATATATCGAAGAACTGCAGTCAACCGTAAGATATGCATATCGCAAAGCGCCGTATAAAAATATCGGCTGTGCACTTTTTAAAGAGATTGTCGAATATCCCGAAACAGCGATTTCCTTGTTTCTGGAACATCATATGCATGTGATTGCCGATTATTTGGGAATTGATACAAAAATAATCAAGGCATCGGATTACCGGGGGCCTGTTCACGGAAAGGGAATAAACGGTGTGTTGGAACTGTGTCATACGCTGGATACAGATGTATACATCAACTCGATCGGTGGAAAACATCTTTATGATAAAAAACGGTTCGAAGCCGATAATATGGCGCTTCAATTTATCCGTGCTGACTTTGATGCGATTGAAAAGATATCCCATCGAGATCATATGGATTATTCCATCTTGGATCTGATCATGAATTTCTCGCAGGAAGAAATCCGGGAAATGTTGAAATGTGTCATATATGAATAAGAAAACCTATAGAAGCTATGTCACTTCTATAGGCTTTTTTTATATATTCTGTTTTAGAAAATATCAGTGACAAAAACCATTAAACCGATCCATGTATAGACAGAATAATAATTTCCATAAACATCTTTTCCATCTCTTAAGATTTTTTTTGCATCCTCTTTTGTAAGAAGGGTAAATCCGTTGAACAATTCGGAACCGACAGCACCGTGCTGGTCAACATGGATTTCATCGGTTTCAATCATGGCGCATACGATCGCGTTGGATTCATCTGTCATTCCCGGTGTACTGAAAAGACATGGGTTGACCACAAACAGTTTATCGCTGTCCTTGATATCGATGCCGGTTTCTTCCTTGATTTCGCGTTTTGCGGTTTCCAGAAGTGGGTTGTCGGTATCCTTGTCTTCCGGATCAACAAGACCGGCAGGAACGCTTAAAAGATATTGTCCGGTTGGATAGCGGTATTCATAAGATAATAATAATCTTGGCTCCCTGTCCGGGGTTTTAATGATCACAACGCAGCTGACTGCATCCGCTAACATCGATTGAAAATCTTCGTCAGACTTGATGGCGACAAGATCGGACTTCTTGCGCCGGCTGGCATCGAAATAATGACGTCCCGGTGCATATTGCAGATCATAAAGACGGATGAATCTGGCATCTAATAAGGTTTCTACGTTTTCTTCTTTGATGATTGGTTTTTTCATAAACCCTCCTACATTCTGTTTCGATTTTTACTCTGCGTCATCAGACGCTCTTTTCTGCGCTTTTCCCTGGCATGATTGGTTAGTGTATCCTGAGGGATAAAGCGTTCAATTTCCACGATTTCAAAATCTTTTCCGCTGGCAATACGACTTAATGCCAGTGCGGTATCTGCCTGATAAAAATGTCCGGTAATATCGACAAATACAGTGATTCCGGTATGTTCGGGAACATTAAATATCTGTACCTGAACATGTTTTACACGGGCTTTATCCGCCGGTCGGAATAATTCATTTCTGCGTTTTTTCATGGTGTTGAAACAATAGGCACGGAAAGTCTGTCCTTTATATTTCCTCATTTCTTCCTGCATTTCACAGGTATCTGTTTTGGGAACTAAAATCAGATTTCGATTACGGTAATATATACTTCGATCATCCATCGCTCTTACAACAATATCCCTTGAAAGGATTTCTTCAAATGTTTTCATGCAAATATTCTATCATAAAATGGCAAATGATACGGAAGTATGTTTTAATTAAGGAAAGAGGTATACATAACATGAAAATAATAAAAAAATTAGGTGCCGTATTATTGGCCATTACGCTTACCACAGGTGGTTCTATTGCCCTGGCTGCCCAGAAGGAGACAGCTATTACCGATTTCCATTCCGGAAAAACCGAGGAATTTTTAGAGAATATTGAAAAGGGAAATTATCCGGAATCGATTGAGTACACAAGAAATTACGAAAGTAAGAAGAAGTATTCCATCACGGATGAACAGGAGATCAAAGCTATATCCGATGCCTTAGTTCAAATTGAGGTAGGGGATATAGAAGATGATGTGGATGACATGAACGAAGATAAATTAGTCTGCGTTGATGAAAAAGGAAACGAATTCTCCTTCCGCTTTAGAGATCATAAGCTGTATTATGAAAGCGAATACTACAGCCTGGACGGGGATGATGATTTATGGGAGCTTTTAGATAAACAGGCATCCGGCAGCACTTCTTCGACAACCCCAAAGAAAGATGATAAATATATCAGCCAGACAGCTGAAAAGCTTGGCTTAACCTATGATATGCCAAAGGATTGGACCGTGATGACAGAAGAGGATGGCAGCGTTACGCTGGCTGTCGATCAAAATGAAACTACTTTCTGGTTCCCTGCGATTCAGATTTTTGAAATATTGAATTATTCATCTGCTGATGAATTCTTTGAAGTAACAGAGGAGTTTTTCAAAGAAAAATACCCGGATAAATTTGCGGTTATACAGGAAAGTAAAGAAGAGACAGGCTTTAATTATCCGGTATCTTCCTTCGGAATGCAGTATGATGATGGAGCCGGCTTATTAGTCCGCTATTCCTATGTTGTACAGATTGGAGATCGCTGGTATGCGGTAGAATCCATGGAAGATCAAGAATCGACAAAAGAAGTTGAAGAGATCATGGAACATGTGATTAACAGCCTGAAGCCGATCGGTGAAGGGCAGGATGATTCCTTAACAAATGCCTAAGACGGTGAAAACCGTCTTTTTATGTTATCATTGTCTCATGAGTACACAACATCAGAAACAATGTCTGTATCTATTTTTAGGCTTTGGGATTGTGCCTTATATCGTTTTGAAATTATGGCTTCGTTATATTCCGACACCGATTTATCTTGCCACCTTTATGGAAAGTGTAAATCTTTTCATGTTTTTGATTTTAGGGGCTATTGCGGTAATTATCTATTTGATATGGAATGTATATATCCCACTCCCGGGTCATAAGCGGTTTGAAGCATTACGCATCCAATATTTGACATCTACATTAGACAAAGATGTTCAAAGAAGCCTTGAATTAATGGATGATGCAAATAAAGAACGTTTTTTTGAACAGTATAAGTTCACCATGACAAACGCACAGCGAAGTGAATATCATCAGGCAATGAATGAAATCATCCGCAATGATATGCCTTCTTTTTTTCGGACACTGTTGATTGCAGCCACTGTGTTTGCGATTGGAATTGGATTATGGACATTTCGCATACCTATCTATAACTTCTATGATATTTCAAAGCTGTATCATGAAAAGCAGGTTGTTGCCTATGACAAGTATTACACACCTGTCTATAATACATTCATTCAAAAAGACGGTCTTCCGTTAATACAGGTGTTTACAGATAAGGGAGTTGCCCAGGGAAGGGTAGATGACTATATTGAAAACTATATTTCCGTTCAGCCGGACTTTCTGCTGGAAAACTGTAAGAAGATTAATTTGTGTGACAGTGATGCCTTCTACAAGACTTTAAAAAACAACAATATGAGTACCCAGGGATGGATTTATGCCTTTGCCCAGAGTGATACGATGGAAATCACTATGCAGCTGCATTTATCAGAATATGATCTCCATTCCGTAAGCCATGAACTTGCCCATTTATATGATTTTGAAAATCATATATCGGATACAAATACATGGCAGGCTCTTTATTATTCCCGTCCGGCGAGCTTACGCTTATACAGTGCCAAGGATCCTTCGGAGTTTTTCGCTGATGCGACAGCGTACTATATCTGGCGGCCGGATGATCTGAAATCTGCCAATCCGGAATTATATGAGGTGTTAAATAATTTATTTCATTTATATTGAAAAGATAATATGTTTAGAGATATCAAAATTTGTCATATATGTATTTGACAATTAAATACATTTCATTTAAAATTTGTTATTGCTAGATAACAATATTTTGAGGAGACAAAGTGGGACAATTAAATCGAAATGAAAAAAATAACCCTCTATATAAACAAATATTCGAGTTTTTAAAAAAAGAAATCGAGCAGGGCAAATATCAGACGGATGAGAGAATTTTAAGCGAACAGGAAATCAGTAC
>AUXO016595485.1_pt1 | contig 11648 bp, 13 predicted proteins | sample 768731 | NCBI WGS metagenome assembly AUXO01 (sample SAMN02715735, study PRJNA202380) | gut metagenome | biome: sheep rumen | host: Ovis aries | place: New Zealand: Palmerston North | reverse complement strand
ATGATGCTGTTGAAGATTATATGATTACTACTGTTCCAACCACATGGGAAAAAGCTCCATTAAACGTTGCATTTGAAACCATGAATCAATTCGGATTAAAATCCGTTTTGGCTTTAGATGATGAAGCAAAATTATCAGGTATTTTAACTGAAACTGATTTTATTTCAGAAATTGAAATCATCTCTGAAAGAAGTGAACACAGTTCTACTGTTGGAACTGAAGGAGATAAATGGTCATGGGACAGTACTTCCGTATTGTACATTGAGAAAAACAGTTTAAAGTTCACTGATAAAGTTGTAGCTGATGTGGCTGTTGGAAATGTGGAAGTTGCTAATTCCAAAACCAAAGTTTCAGACTGTGCTAAGAAAATGAAAACCTTAAACATTGAACAGATTCCTGTAATCGGTGTTGAAGGTGACTTGGTCGGTCTTGTAAGAGCTAGTGATTTAATCAAAGCATTAGTTGAATAATGGGATAAAATGGCTGTTAGTCCAGTTTTACTTGTTAAAGCAGATGAAAGTACAGTTCGTGTTCGGGCAAGATTATATGATGATTTTTCTGAACATGATATTGTATTAAACTCTGTATTGACCTATTGGTGGGCTAATAACTTGCCTCCTGCTATAAAATTTTTAGAGCTTCTTGATTCTGCAATAAAAAGAACAATCAATGAAATAATGCCTCATAAAATATTGAATCTGAAATATGAGATTAAGGCTAATGAGGTATTGGAAAAGGCGTCTGAAATCGAAATAGATTTGATTTCAGTTGTGGCAGATGATGTTGGCTTTAAATTAGAAAATTCCAAGATTTGTCTAAATGGCATTAGAAAGGTTGAGGATGATTTTGAACCGAAGGAATTTTCAACCAGTTTTGAGCATATTCTTGAAACACCAGATATTGTTTTGAAAAAGTATAGGGAAATGCAATCCCAACAATAATTTCTCATTAATTTAATTAACCTTTCACTACTTTTAATTAATTTTTTTAAAAAAAGTTTTCATTTAATGAATTGTAATTTCATTTAAATGAATTCAATACTTGAATTTTACAGAATGTTCTCATTGTGGATATATTCTTTAATGCAATTCAACAATTCTTTTGCATCCTGTTTTTTGATGTCCTCATTTTCACGAATGAAATTGATCAATTCGCTTTTTTTATCATTGCTTAAGCCTGATTTGCTTAGGGTGTCGGCATAATTTCGTTTTGGATAAAAAGTGGATTTTGCAATGTCTGTTAATTCATCCTTTTCGCTTTGAGTTAGGATATTTTCCGAAACCGCATTTTCAAAAACATAATTCATGCTGATTAGAGGAACTGACAGCGCTTCTAAGCTTTCACTATCCAGCATGACTGCAACATCATCATCGGAATCTATTGCTCCGCTTGCATACTGATTATAGCAATATCCAACACCGACCATGCCCAGACTATCCAATTCAGAAGCCCTTAAAGCTCCCATGCTTGAAGCTCCAAATACTTTTATACCAGCATTTATTGCTCCCAATATTTCTTTGTGGCCTACTGCGGAGTTTTGATGAAAAACACCATCAATTATTGCGATGATGTCAGGATTTTCCTTTAAATCTATGCCCAGGTCTCCTCTTTTGATGGGTCTTTTATATATTACTTCAACATCATCATCCGAATCAAGTATTTCCTTTGCTTCATCAAAAGGTAGGGATAGTCCAGTATAAATTATAATCTTTACCATATGATCAGACTCTTAAAAATCTATATCCTGCACGGCTTTGGTCGAGTGCATATAATTCCATTTCAGGAATAACGACACGAACAACGCTGACATCAAGTTCAGGGCGTGTCAAGTCATGATATAATACATGTTTTATTTCATTTGAGGTCAGTTCATTTTTGACAATTTCCAAATCCTCATTGATTGATGTTGTTGATTTGTTTTCAATGTCTGAAAGGCTGATTTGTTCCTCTTCTTGTTTAAAGTAATACTTGTTGATTCTTTTCATTCTTTCATAACCTGCTTCGCGTGCAAAGTCTGCCCTGACCGTATCCTCACGGGCACCGTTGATTTGTGTTGCTCTGCTTTGGGCAACTTCTGTCAATGCCCTTAGGATTGCAACTTCGGGGTCAAGGTGGGTTCCTATGCCCAAGGTAAGTAATCCAGCATCACGTGTAATGGTATCGTCTGCGGAAGCAGCAATGGTTGGAACATCGATGTCTGCAGTGAAATCCATCAGTTTAATGTTTATTCCATTTGATGTGAATTTTTCAATGGTTTCATTGATAGTTTCACTTTCAATTGTGTCTAAATCAATCTGTGAATAGTTTTTATGGGTCAACTCGAAAATGCTCCATGCATCACGTTCTATAACTTCAAAAATACCATGCAAGATTGCCTCTTCCAGGATATTTCCTGATGCAAGTCCATTTGTATTTGACTTGAACAGACTTTCAACGTTGTTGTCATGTGTGTATGGGTGGTAAATCGCATTTGTTGGGATATAATAGTCCTTATCTGTAATTAAATCATGCGCCATGCTCCATTCCAATCTGATGTCTGAAATATCCTTTTTTTCAAATTCCTTTGGCAGGTTCAGGGATTTCGGATCGATGTAATCTCCCTTGGAGGATATTTCATTTACGTTAGAGAGTATTATCTCATCGCTGTCCTGTCTTTCTGCAGAGTATCTTTCAAATCCTTCCATCATGGCAGAGGCCTTTGCATGGTCTTTGGAAATTCCTTTTCCGCCATAAACGCTAACTCCACCATATTCTGCGGTAGGTCTGATTGCAGTATAGACTGGAAGTCCTATGCGGTCCAAATCGGTAATGTCTGCAATACGGGTTATTCCGGCAGTCTTTAATTTGTCTTCATTAATTTCAATTGTTTTTTTAGGAGCTATTACTCTGTGAGTTCCCTTAAAATATGTTAATTCTTCTGACATGTTACATTCCCAAAATCATTCTAACTATATTTTCAACACCGATTGTCATTGAAGCGGCGGTCAATATTCCTGCGATAGCGATTGTAACAATCCAAATTCCGAAATTCCATGTAAGAACTTTAGATCCATCCAGGTTTCCAATCGGCAGTAAGTTAAACACAGCTAAAAAACTGTTAACTGAATATCCTGTCGCACAAATGATGAATATCAATAGTGAATTGCTTGATGAGAATGCGGATTGATATACTGAAGTTGCTAATGCTAAAAATACTAATGCAAGAATAATGTTGACAATTGGTCCGGCAATTGAGATTTTGCCGTTTATTTCATCAGTCATGTAGTTTGCATATGTATAAACCGCACCTGGTGCAGCGAATACGAACCCGAAAAATGATGTGACAAGTGCAAATATCAGTCCTTGAGGCCATAATTTAAATTCGGCCCAGTAACCGTATTTCATTGAAACAAATTTGTGTCCAAGCTCGTGTAGGATAAATCCTGCACCCACGCCTACCATAACAATCGGAAGAATTGATAATACTGCATTTGAATCTCTTCCACCATTCACTATTGCAAAACATAGTGAAATGACGAAAAATGCAATTAGTAAATCTCTTACTTCACTGGCTGTAAATTTAAACATAATTTTAAAATATCTAATTTTATATATAAAGATTTTTCTAATTATTACTATGGACTTGCATATAACCAATATAATAAATGATTTGAAAAATGATGATTTCGATGCTTATTTGCTAACACAATTTACCAATGTGGAATATATTTCTAATTATAAACCTACCAGTTTTGCATTTTGCATAATAAAGGAAAATCCTATCATCTATGCTTCTGGTATGGATATGGAATTGGCTAGGAATAATTCCTCAATTGAGATTAAGGAATACGAATCCTATGATGTTATGATTAATGAGCTAAAAGATGATGGCATTAAAAGTTTGGCAATTGAGCCAACACTTCCATACAGTACTTATGTTAGATTCAGGGATGATTTTACAATCGATTCAAAGACATACATTGACAAACAACGCATGATCAAAACCCCTGCCGAGATTGAAAAGATTACCCGAGCTACAGAAATTGCCCAGAAGTCATTTCTGCAATTGGATATATTGAACAATAAAAGCACTGAAAAAGAAGTTGCCTTTGATTTGGTCCGCCACATGATTGAAAATGGAGCCTCTAAGGAATCATTTGACACAATCGTAACAAGCGGTGCGGAATCTAGCCTTCCTCATGCAATACCTCAGGATAAAAAATTGGCCCAACCTATATTGATTGATTGGGGCGCAATTTATGAGGGATATTGTTCGGACAATACTAGAACAATGGTTTATACTGAAAAACAGCAGGAAATTTGGGATATTGTTGCCGAATCTCATGATAAGGCCATTAAAGCAATCAAACCGGGAATGAAATGCTGTGAAGTTGACAAAGTTGCAAGGGATATAATTGCAGATTATGGCTATGGTGACAGGTTCATTCACTCAACAGGTCACAGTTTAGGTTTGGACATTCATGAAACTCCAGGATTTTCCATGCGCGATGAGACAATAATTGAAGAGGGCATGGTTATTACAGTGGAGCCTGGAATATATCTTGAGGGTGAATTTGGTGTACGTCTGGAAGATACTGTATATATCTCCCGCAAGGCCAATGTCATTGGCGATTTGCCTTTGAATATTGACTAAATCAGGTCATCGACTGAGTATTTGGTAAAATTTTTAACATCATATTTTGAGCAAATTGCGAGTTTGTAATCTTCAATGTCAAAAAGGTTAAACTTCAATTTGTTCTTATCATTTTTTAGGGATATTCTGTCCTTTATGATGATTTCAAAGCTATCAAGTTCAAGGTTAAATCCCAAACCAGTATATTTCATATAGCTTTCCTTTAAAACCCAATAATTGAAAAATTCGTTTGAGGGATTGTCGGATTTAATGATGCTATCATATTCGCTGTTGTAAAAGTAATTTTTGGCAATGTCTAAATCAATGGTTGGGTCATTGTATTCCACATCGACTCCGACTTCCGTATCGGATATTGCACATGCAACCATGCTTCCTGAATGGCTTAAATTAAAGTGAATGTTTTCATAGTTGGAGATATAGGATTTGCCGTATTTTTCTGTTTTAAAAATAGGTTTTATGATGTCTTCTTCACTAAGTAATTTTTCTAAAAGCAGATATGCTCCGCTACTTAGCTTTTTGTCTTTAATGAATCTAAAATAGTCCACCTTTTCTTTCCTATTTTGTGGAAGTAGAGGATATGCTTTGGCTAAATCCAAGTTTTCAACATTACAATAGGCTAGCTTGATCATTTTTAATTTTTAAATATGGAAGGGTTTGAATAAATTGAATTTATTCAATGTTTAATATTTTATCGAAACCGGACATTCTGAAAATTTCATTGACAATATCGTTGACATTTTTTATGGCCATTGGTATGTCATCGTTTTTTAATTTTTTCTGAGTACTGATTAATACACGCAGTCCTGCACTTGAAATATATTCTAAATCGGTTAAATCTAATACTAATGAATCAAAATTGCCCATTTCATCATTTATTTCTTTTTCTAAGGTCTGTGAGGTAATTGTATCTACACGACCTATGATAAATAAAGTTAATTCATTTTCAGCATAATTTTTTTCAATATCCATTTTTATCACATTGAGGTAGGTTCATAATTTTAAATATTATAACTTATAATTTTGTATTTTAAGCGATATATATTTTCTATTATTGTATACTGCCTGTATAATGGTTCTTATTATTTGATGTGTCTTCAAGTAATTTTTTAATTTTTTCAAAACAGTTATATGTTTTTAAAGTTATAGGTTAATTGATGAGTGATGGGAAATCTTTTATTGCAAAAATTGAAGAATCAATTTTGAAATTTACAAAACCCGATTACATGGACAATCAGGGTAAAGTAATCGAGTTTTTATCAGATAAACAACAAAACACCGAACCTGTCAAAAGTATCTTTAAAAGCATAAATTTTAATGGCATGCAGGTTTTCGCATTTGGAAACAAAAATGCCAAAAACACAATTGTATACATACATGGCGGTGCCTATGTCAATGAAATCAACTATCAGCATTATTTATATTGCAGGCAGCTGTCACGAAAATTGGATGCCTATGTCCTGGCACCGGTTTACCCGCTTGCTCCTCATCACAAAGCGGCAGAAACTTTTGAGTTAGTTACTAAATTTTATGAAAGTTTACAGCAAACTCATTCCAATATCATTTTGATGGGGGATTCCGCCGGTGGAGGATTCATACATTCGTTCTGCCAATATCTAAAAACAATTAATCTCCCTCAGCCTAATCATATAATTACATTTTCTCCCTGGGTTGATGTTTCAATGAGTAATGTGCCATATGACAGTGAAAATGATCCGATTTTAGGTGAAATTGGTTTAAAGGAAATTGGAAAATCATGGGCTGGAGAGTGGGACACTAAAGATTATAAGGTAAGTCCGATTTATGGGGATAATGAGGGACTTCCTAAAACACTAATTTTTGCAGGAACAAATGAAATCTTTTACAATGACATTAAAAACTATGTTGAAAAACTTAAAAGGGACAATGTTGATGTAAAATTCATCACCGGTAACGGACTGTTCCATATCTATCCGATGTTTCCCATACCTGAGGCAAAAGAAGCTTTTAAAGAAATAAAAAAAGAGATAATGTAGATTATCTCATATATAAAATAAATTTACCAAATTTCGGGATTCTATAGATAATCGCAGCTGCAATGTAGCTTAAAACTATTAATAAAATCCAAAGAACTATGGCCTTTGCAGGTTCTGTCAGTGGCAGTTGGACGATAACCGGAAGCAATGGCAGTCTAAACAAGTTATGTATTAAAAATACTGCAAAGGAATATTTAGATAATATTGTAACAAATGGAAATGCCCTTACATGTTTTACCCTTGAACATAACTCGAACAATGCTAATGATCCAATTAAAATGAATGGGAACTCATACCATAAGAAGAAATCATATCCGCGAGTAAATGCATAGTACTGGAACAATACACAAATTAAAAATGACACGATTGCTAAAATACCAAAACTTCTTGAGGAATATTTCTTGTAGAAACCTTTTTTAACCAAATATCCCAAAATGATATAAATTCCGTAGACTCCTCCACTAAATCCTAAACTGAACTGTATGGAAACATTTTTAATGCCTTGCATGTCAAGTAAAAGTGTTATGAACGGAACTACAAACGCCAAAATTGAAAACAGAATCAAAGCACTGTTAATTGTTTTTGTGTTGTAGTTTTTAATGGCACTTGCGGCAAACGGCATTGAAAGATACATTCCAATAATCATCGGCATATACCACATATGGCTAAAGAATAAGTTTCCACCCTCAGTAAAATTGACCTGGCTACTTCCGGTAACAACAAGCTGCAGGCTAAGTGCATAAATTACAGTCCAGATAACAGTAACCACTATCAGGCTTTTTACATTTTTTGACCAAAACTTATTCACACGTTCATCATCATAGGATCTGTCAAGCAACAGATAACCTGTTATCATTAAAAAGAATGGAACTCCTATACGTCCAATAAATAGTGATATGAATTGGAAAATTCTAGAATATAGATCAAAATGCATCATGGAATCTGATGAGATGATATAAATCCCATCGGTTGCATGGATGTATAGTACAGTTAGAATTGCAATTGCGCGCACAAGGTCTATCCATTCAACTCTAGTTTTTCCCATTAATTTCTCCTCGCATTATTTACATTTTAAATATTTGTTTATAATTAATTATATACTTTTTTTATATTTTTCTTTAAAAAATGAATGTTTTAAATATTATTAAGGCATAAAATATTAATAACTCATAATATGGGTTTTAAAAATTAAATTTAAAGGAGACTAAAAAAATGGAATTAGGTGAAATTATAACTGATGCTTTATCATACCCTTTACAGAACATTAAAGCATTAGTCATATATGTTATTTTAGGAATAATCTTAGGTATTGCTGTTGCAGGAACTCTGGCAGGAGTAATGGCAGGGGCTGCAGCTAGAAATGCATTTGCACTTGTAGGATCAGGAATAATTGGTCTTGTTATTGCATTAGTCATATCATTTGTTATTACAGGATATCAATTGGATATAACAAAATACGGTATTGACAGAAGAAACGATGCACCTGGAATTGACTTTGTAAGACAATTTGTCAATGGTGTAAAATATTTGGTTGTAAACGTTGTTTATTTAATTGTTCCAATCGTTATCTCAGCTATTTTGTCAGTAATCTTCCAACACTGGATAGTTATGGTTGTTTCTTTCATATTAGGTATTGTATTTTCATTAGCATTGATGATGGGTCAATGCAGATTAGCTAAAACTGAAGACTTAGGATTTGCTTTAGCAATTGGTGATGCTATTGGAGATATCTCAAGAATAGGTCTTGCAAAAGTATTAGCATTCATTATTCTTATTGCAGTTATTGCATTCATATTATTCTTCATTGCAGGAATTATTGTACAATGGAATGCCACTGTTGGAGGAATCATATTCGGTATTTTAGCTGTATATCTTGTATTCTTCAATGGTAGAGCAACCGGTTTATTATACTCTGATGTATAAATAAACCTAATATTTTTTTGGAGGTTCACATGTATAAAAAATTGTTTGCAATACTTATCATTGCAACTTTTTTAATAGTATCTGTGGGCGTTATTTCAGCGGCTGAGGATTCCATTCCAGTTAAAATCGTATGGGATGGTAACAGTAATGACAGACCTAGTAGTGTTACTGTAAATCTTATTGAAGATGGTGTTGTTGTTGACTCTGCTCAATTAAGTTCAGGCAATGGGTGGAAAACTACTTTTAAGGTGGATGATGATGGACACTATCAGGTTACTGTGGAAAGCGGGTCTGATTATTTATCAAGGGTTTATGGTAATGCTAAAAGCGGATTTGTAATTAAAAGTCACGTAATTAAGAGTAATGTTTTAAGTAATGATGATGACTCTTCTTCTGATAAAAGTACTTCATCTGATAGTGATTCTTCAAAAACAGGCACTCCTGCATCTGACAAAAGTCTTTCAGATTCAGATAATTCTGTATCTGATATTGGTACTCATATAAATGGATCAAGTCCTTTAACTGCTGATGATTCCAATGGTACTAAGGATGACAATTCTATTAGTGATGATACTAATGGAACAGATGATGCAAATTCTACTGATGATTCAACTGACAATTCAACAGATGACTCAAAGTCTAGTGATGATTCTAAAGATAAGTCAACTAAAAAAGATTCAAAAACAACAACCAAAACCACTAAAACTACTGAAACTACAAAAATTGCATCTTCTACAAAAATAATCAAACAGGATAAGAAAAAACCAGAAAATACAACAAAATCTAAAATGAACCATACAGGTTTTCCAATACTTGTTTTGATTATTGCAGTATTTGCAGCGATATTCATTCCATTAAATCGTAAAAGATAATTAAGTAGATGAAATCATCTACTTTTTTTATTATTTTTTTTTTTAAATCGTTTTTAATTTTATACAATTTTTTTAAATAACTTCCATTATTTCTTATTTTCATGTAAAATATAATTTACTCAAACATTTATATGTCTCTTCAATTAATATTGTAATAGCATTAAAATGTAGGTTGTTAATATGAGGTATATTAATAAGAATGATGTTTTAATCATTATTAGGAATATGGGATTATTAATGATTGGAATCGGGTTAATGTGTCTTGTTCCAATTATCATTGATTTTGTATATCTCGAAGGTAATGCAATTTATTTTCTTATGCCTGCATTGATATCCATTTATCTGGGTTTGATTGTTAGATATAGTTTGAATAAACCTGGAATTAATAAAGTGCGTGTAAAACATGCTATGTTGATATCTTCCCTGTCATGGCTCTGGGCAGCTCTTGTTTGTGGCGTAATACTTTTTCTTGCAACAGATATCGGTATTGTGGATAGCCTTTTTGAAAGCATGTCTGCCCTGACTGGAAGTGGAATTACAATATATCCTGATGTTGAATCCTTGCCTAATAGTGTATTGTTTTTCAGAGGATTTCAACAATGGATTGGTGGTTTGGGGGTGGTTGTTATGATAATATCAATTTTTTCAAAACCGGGTTCCGTATCGTCAAAATTATACCAGTCCGAAGCTCGTGAGGATAGGCTCAGGCCATCAACCCAATCAACCCTAAAGGAATCTGTAAAAATCTATTTAATATATACAGTATTTGGAATCATACTGTATGTGCTTGCAGGAATGCCTCTTTTTGATTCTATATGTCATACATTCAGTGTCATTTCAACAGGGGGTATGAGTACAAAGAATGCAAACATTGGATTTTACCATGATGATATCATCTATTTCATCACGATGATTTTAATGATTTTGGGTGCAACAAGCTTTTTGGTTCACTTTAGAATTATTAAAACCCGTGGGAGGTCTTTAATTCATGATTTGCAATTTCAGGTAATGATTTGTTTGATAGCGGTTTCAACATTGCTTATATATTTCACCTCACAAATCACTCCAATGGATAATTTATTTGTTGTGGTTTCTGCGATTACAACCACTGGATCAAGTATTCAAAGTTCAACTGTTATGGGCGGATGGCCTCCATTTGCAATATTCATTATGATGGTATTGATGCTTATTGGGGGTTCCAACGGGTCTACTGTTGGTGCACTTAAATTGATGAGGGTTATTACATTTTTTAAGAGGTTATATAAAAGTTTGCGTGAGATATGGTCTCCTAAGGGTAGTGTTTTTACAATGAACATGTCCGGTGAAAAACTAAAGGATGATGTTGCAGCTCAAAGCGGGAACTATATCACTCTTTATTTAATGTGTATATTGATAACATGGTCGTTGTTATGCTTATATGGGCATGATGCTTTTGATTCCTTATTTTTTTCAATGTCCATGCAGGGGAATGTCGGTTTGGAGATTGGGCAGATGTCACAAACAATTGAATGGCCATTAAAGATTGTGGGCATATTCAACATGTGGATGGGAAGGCTGGAAATTTACCCTGTATTGATTACATTAAGGGCATTTTTTGAAGTCTTCAAATGATTATTTTTTAAAATTAATATTGTTTTTGTATTGTAAAATTGATTTGAAAGACAACCAACACTTTATATAGTTCTAAATATAATTTTATTTTATGAAATTTAGAATAGTTAAAGATTTGGCATTAGTTGTTGACAATATTGTTCCAGACAAGTATTTGTCTAAATTGCAGGAATTTTTATTAACTGGTGCGATTTTTACAGATGCAAGCCAAGTTTTAGTTTTGCTTATGATTTTCATAGGTGTAAGTGAAATAGTACTTGGCATATCAATTGCTTATGCAAATTTGCCATTATCTGTTTTAATCGTTCCATTTTTTATTGTTCCGGGTCTTTTCACTTATGTTATCGTACAACAGGAGAGAAGAGCGCAGGAAATTGAGAGGACTGCTCCGGACTTTTTAAGACAGTTGACTTCAATGCTGCAGGTTGGACTCAGTTTCGAAAATGCAATGGAGGACATGTCACAGTATGGACAGGGGCCGATGTACGATGAAATGATACGATGGTGCTTCTCATTTCAGAAGGCTTTATATATTATAGGGTGCTAGATTTTTGAGTTGTAAAAAACTATCATTTTGTTATTATTTTTCTTATTTTC
>AUXO015298597.1_pt1 | contig 11648 bp, 10 predicted proteins | sample 768731 | NCBI WGS metagenome assembly AUXO01 (sample SAMN02715735, study PRJNA202380) | gut metagenome | biome: sheep rumen | host: Ovis aries | place: New Zealand: Palmerston North | reverse complement strand
ATGGAAGGAACAATTGAAGCACATGTTTCAGGAAATGTTCCAAATACTCTAATTACAATAGATAAATTAGATGAAGAAAATCTAGGAGAGCTAATATATTTCTTTGAACTTGCATGCGCTATGTCAGGAAATATTCTAGGAGTGAATCCATTTAATCAACCAGGAGTTGAAGAATACAAGAAAAATATGTTTAGATTACTTGGTAAAGAAGGATATTAAGAAAAGAGGAAAACTAAATGAAATTTACGCAAAATTTTAGAGTTAGATTAACTGATATAGGAATTGATGATGAACTTACAAATTATGGATTTTTATCTTTTTTAGAAAATATTGGAGTTGCACATTCTGATACAGTTGGATATGGAATAAAAGATATTCCAATTAAACATAGAGCATGGCTTTTACTTGATTGGAGATTAGATGTAATAAAAAGACCAAAATTTGGGACTGAAATAACTGTTAGAACTTGGGCTACAAATATAGAAAAACCAACATTTCATGTATATCGTAATTTTGAAATTATAGATGATTCAACAAATGAAATAATAGGAAAAGCAACTTCTAAATGGGTTCTATATGATACAGAAAATAAAAGAGTTGTTAAAGTAGATCAAAACTTTATAGATATGTATAACCCAGAAGGATCTGAAAAAGAAGCGGAGGAAAAAATACCTAGATTAAAAGAACCTAATTCTTTTAATTATATGATGGAATATGAAGTTAGTCGTGGAGATATAGACATAAATCATCATATGCATAATCTTAATTATTTAAAACTTGCATATGAAGTTATTCCAGAAGAAGTATTCTTTGGAAAAGAACAAGATCATCTCCATATTATGTATAAACATCAAATTCTATATGGAGAGAAAGTAAAATGCTATTATACATTTGAGGATAATAAACATATAGTAACAATTAAAAATGAAGATGAAACAAAAATACATGCAGTAGTGGTTTTATACTAAAACGTAATTAAACAATAAAATAAATAATAATAGAGCTCTTACAAAAGTAGGGGCTCTAGTTGTTTTCCATCAAGTGCATGTTCTAATGTTCTTAAAATATAATTAGGATCAAAAGCAATTGAATAAGATTTTAATATAGGGTTATCTTGCCTAAAAGGTACAAAATAATAATTTTTTCTATTAATAAGTGTTCCTATATGTATTAAATTACTTCCAAGTCCATCATTAGTACTAGTGGCAATAACAACAGGTAAATTATTCCTCATATGAGATTTTACTGCCATAGTTGCAGGAGTATCTGCTATATTTACAGCAAGTTTTGCAATTGTATTTCCACTTGCTGGTGCAACAAGTATAATATCTGTTAAATGTCTAATTCCAATTCTTTCAGCATCTTGAATAGTATGAATTATTTCTTTATCACATATTTTTTCAATTTCTGAAACAAAATTTTTTGATTTCCCGTGCTATAGTATCTAAGTTGTAACTATTATATGACATTATAGGAAGTATATCCGCTTCTAATTCTTTTAATTTTTTCATTTGTTTTATAATATTTCTAAAATTATAAAATGAACCAGTAATTACAAAACCAATTTTTTTTCCTTTGATTTCCAAATTTCATCAAATCCTCCTTTCATTCTACATTAATATATAATATGAATAAAAGAGTATATATGTTTTACATATACATATAAATAGTTTGTAGAACATTAGAAATATTAAACTATATAAAAATAATAAATATAAAATTTAAAACTATTGTATAAAAAATTTCATTATGATATTATTAAGTATATAATTTGTTTAATATTTATATTAAATAAATTAAACGTAGGAGGAAATAGATGAATACTATGAAAGAAAAAAACAAAGGTATAACTTTAATAGCATTAATTATAACTATAATAGTTTTGTTTATAATAGCTGGAATAACAATAGGAAGTCTTACAACTAATAATAGTATAATAAAACAAGCAACAAATGCAAAAAATAGTACAAAAGTTTCTGAAGAAAAAGAAATAGTAAAGATGTCAGCTGTTATGTCTATGAAAAAAACAGGAGATGTGGTAAAAGAAGATTTAAAAAATATATTAGCGAAAGATTATAGTCAAAATCCAACAAAAGTATATAAATCAGATAAAGATTTATATGTATTATTTGAAGAAACTAAAAATTACTATAAGGTAGATAAAGAAGGAGATATAGAAGGTCCTATAGAGATAGAAGGAGCAAAAGATGCTAAACCTGGAAATTATAAAACAGATGCAGAAGGAAGAACAGTTGCTGGAACATCTACTGATCCATATCAAATCAATAGTATAGAGGATTTGTGTGAACTTTCAAATGCTTCTTTCAATAATTCATTTAGTGGTAAATACTTTAAAGTAATGGTAGATTTAGACTTTGAATCATTTACAAGCTATGTTAATGGAAAAATTGAAACTACAATTGAACCAGATGAAGAAGGAAATCCAAGAGGAATACCAAGTTGTAATGATATGCAAGAATTACAGGATATATTAACAGATAGAAGTGGTATTGGATTTATTCCAATTGGAACAAAATCCGATTTTTGGGCAAATTTTAATGGAAATAATAAAGAAATAAAAAACATATATATAAATACAGAAAAAGGTGGTAATGCAGCTTTGATTGCCAATATAAGAGTACAGAGTCAAAGAATAGAGAATGTTATTATATCTGGAGAAATGCGTGGCAAAAGCTTTTCAGCAGGAATTATAGGCTCAGTTGGTTATAATGGAACAATATATGTAGATAATTGTATTAATAAATGCAATGTTACTTCGATTAATGGAAATGCTGGTGGAATTATAGGTTATGCTACTCATAATTATGTATATATTAGTAATTGTAGTAATATTGGAAATATAACTGGAATAGGTGCTGCTTCTGGATCATATGGACCTGGAGGTGTAGCTGGAATAGTTGGAAGTTCTTATGGAGCTAGTTTCTATATTACTAATTGTTTTAACACAGGAGATATAAAAGGTAACACATATACAGGTGGAATAATCGGACATGGATATAATGGAAACAAAATTACAAATTGCTATAATTTAGGAAGTATTACAGCAACTGCAAAATCAGCTGGTGGAATAATGGGTGAGCCATATGCATGGGCTGGAGAATCTAATATAACAAATTGCTATAATAGAGCAAAAATTACAGGTCTTGCAAATAAATATAAAGGAATAACTTGCTGGGAAGATCATGATAATGTAAAAATAAAAAATTCATATATTTGCAATGTAAATAATGGAGATACAAGTGTTTTAAATACAAAAGCTGAAGAGTGTACAGAAGAAGAACTGAAATCAAATACGATAGTTAACATATTTAATAATTATATAGAATCAAATGAAGACGAAATTGATATGACAGGATGTTGTAGGTGGGTATATAATGAAGGGAACTATCCAACTTTAGATTACAGTACAACTTGGAATGGAACTGAATGGATAACTAATAATTAATAAGAGAAAATATATACTAGATTTTTTAAATAGTATATGATAAAATACCAACTAGAAAGGTTGGTATTTTTTATGGATGAAAAGTATACATGGAATTTAAAAGATATATTTAAAACAAAAGAAGAATTTTTAAGTTGTAAGAAAGAAATTGAAGAAAAACTTTCTAAGATTCAAGAATATAAAGGTCATTTAGGAGAAAGTAGTGATAATTTATATAATTGCTATAAAACATATGAAGAAGCATTAGAATTATATGAAAAATTTTATGCATATGGTATGCTTTCATATCATTTAGATATGAAAAAAACTGAGAATATAAAGTTATATAAAACGGTAGAAAATTTAGGAACTGAATTTGAAAAACAAGTTTCTTTTTTGGTTCCAGAAATTACTAAAATCGAAAATGAGACAATTTTATCATTTTTAGATAATGATTCTAGACTTAAAAGATATAAAAGAGAATTAGACGAAATAATGAAAAATAAAAAACATATATTAAGTGAAAAAGAAGAAGCTTTACTTGCAAATTTTTCTGAAGTTTTTTCTACATCTGAAAATACATTTGATATTCTAACAAATACTGAATTTAAATTTGGAAAAATAAAATATAATTCTGGTAAAGAAGTAGAAATGACAGATGGAAATTATACAGTTTTTCTAAAGGATAAAGAAAAAGAAGTAAGAAAGCAAGCTTTTGACTTAATGTATAAAAAATATAGTGAGTTTTTAAATACTATAGGAGAACTATATTTATCACAAGTAAAACAAGCAACTATAATAAGTAGATTAAGAAAATATTCTTCTTCATTAGAAAAGGCAGTAGATAATGATGATGCTACTATTAAAGTATATAATTCTTTGATAGAAGCGGTACATAAAGATATAAATGTTAATCATGAATTTATGAAAGTAAAGAAGGATTTACTTGGAGAAAAAGAAATGCATCTATATGATATATATGTAAATCCAATTGAAGTAGGAGAAAATAATATTTCATATGAAATGGCAACAAATGAAGTATTAGATGCACTTTCTGTGTTAGGAGAGGAATATATTTCTAAGTTAAAAGAAGCTTTTTCTAATAGATGGATTGATGTATATGAAGGTGAAAATAAAATGGGAGGAGCATATAGTATGGGTGTATATGGAGTTCATCCATATGTATTATTAAATTTTATGAATAAGAAAAGAGATGTAAGTACTATTGCTCATGAACTTGGACATTCAATGCATTCATATTATTCAAACACAAGTCAAAATGTAATAGATAGCAATTATACTATAATGGTTGCAGAAATTGCTTCTACTGTAAATGAAATATTGCTTGCCAAATATCAAATAAACAAGGAAACAAATAAAACCAAAAAGAATGAATTAATATATGAACTTTTAGAAATGTTTAGAGCAACCTTTTTTAGGCAAGCTATGTTTGCAGAATTTGAAAAAACAGTTCATGGAAAAATAGAAGAAGGAGAAATGCTTACAGTTGAAGATTTAAATAACATATACTATAACCTAAACAAAGAATATTTTGGAAATGAAGTTGTAATAGATGAAGAAATAAAATATGAATGGGCAAGAATTCCACATTTTTATACTCCATTTTACGTTTATAAATATGCAACAGGAGTATCTGCTGCAATAGTGATTGCAAAAAACATATTAGAGAAAGGAAAAGAATATGTAGATAGATATATTGATATGTTAAAAAGAGGTTGTTCAAAAAAATCAGTTGAATTATTAAAACTAGTTGATGTTAATTTAGAAGATGTATCTACATACGAAAATGCTGTTTCTTTTATGAAAGATTTAATAGATGAATTAAATTTAAATTAGGTATAGTTTTTTATAATATTATATGTTATACTTTATATAATATTATAAATAGGAGGATAACAAATGAAAAATAATGGTATTACACTTATAGCTTTAATAATAACTATTATAGTTTTACTAATCTTAGCAGGAATATCTGTTGGAATGTTAAGAACAGATAATGGTATTTTAAAACAATCTAGAAATGCTAAAGAATCTACTAATGCATCAAGCGAAATAGAAAAAATTCAACTAGGGGTTTATTCAGCTGAATCGAGTGATTATAGCATTTCTTCTGGAAATATAAGAACAAAAGAATTGATAGAAGGTCTAAAAAGTCAATTTGGAAATGAGTATGGTACACTAAGCAATAATGATGATAATTATAATGGACCATGGTATTATACTTCAAATACTGAAAAGATTTATACAATAAAAGCTAATGGAAAAGTACAAGAAGGAGAAGTAAAACCATCATTTATTTTAGGAAATAAAGAGTATACAATAAATGGAACTCAAACATGGTACGAATGGGCAAATGATGATACTACAGAGGATATTGACCTAAGCTCATATAAAGAAGGACTTACATTTAAGCAATTTATCAAAGATTGCTATGAAAGAAATGGAGAAACAGGAATTATGCATATAGGATATCATTTAAGCTATGAATTCACACTTCAGATTTATCTTATTACTACTGATGGAAGTAAAGAACAGGCTTGTAATTCTATAATTACTGATGAGGGATCATATAAAATAGAAGCATTTATTTAATTATAAAATATTCATAATACAATAATTAAATCATACCTTTTAATATGGAGGTATGATTTTTTATGAAATTATTTAAATCTGATAAAGGTAAAGTTATAAAAGTAACAATTATTTTGTCTGCAGTTTTTATATTACTTGGAGTTTCATATTCTTTTGGTATGCAACATTATTATAAATTAGACTTTTCTACAGGACTTGTTACAGCAACTACTTTAAATGTTAGAAGCGGTCCTGGAGTTACATATAAAGTTGTTGCAACAGCAAAACAGAATGAATATATCAGAGTTTTCGCAGGAGTAGGAGATTGGTATATTGTTCAGATAGAAGGAGATTATATTGGAGCTGTTAATAAAAAATATGTTAAACCAATATATCCAGGAGCAAATGTAAAATCTAACTATAATGGAAATTCATCTGAAAGTGATTTAAGTGGAAACGGAAATGCAAGTACAATGAATTCAAATGAAGAAGAAGTGCTTAAATTAATTAATGAACAAAGAAAAAAGAATGGATTATCTGATTTAAAAGTAGATAATGAAGTACAAAGAGTAGCAAGAATTAAAGCACAAGATATGGTGGATAAAAACTATTTTTCACATACTTCTCCAACATATGGATCTCCATTTGACATGTTAAAAAGTTTTAAAGTAACATATAAAACAGCTGGAGAAAATATAGCGGGAAATTCTACAAATGCTGGAGCTGTAAATGCTTGGATGAATTCTCCAGGCCATAAAGCAAATATTTTAAATAGTTCGTTTAACTATACAGGAATAGGAGTAGTAAGTAGTTCAACTTATGGTAAAGTATATGTTCAAATGTTTATAGGAAAATAAAAAAGAAAAGTAACCTTTTATATGGTTACTTTTTATAATTATATCATATTGTTTCATCAGCAAGAGGATTGCTCTCTACAGCATTTCTAACTTGATTATTACTTACATGAGTATAGATTTCGGTAGTTGAAATACTTTCATGACCAAGTAGTTCTTGTAAAGCTCGTATATCAACATTTCCATATTGATACATAAGAGTTGCAGCAGTATGTCTTAATTTGTGAACTGAATACTTTGAACTATCAAGACCTGCTCTGTTTAGCTCATCATATATTATTTGTTGTACCATTCTGCGAGAAATTCTATTTCTTCTTTCACTTAAAAATAATGCTTTTTCACTATCGAGATTTGCATATCTTTCTTTAGGTCTAACTTTTAAATAGTTGTTTATAGCTCTCATACATGCTTTGTTTAAATAAATGGTTCTTTCTTTATTTCCCTTACCAATTACTGTCATTTGGCATTCATCAAATAATATGTCTTTAATATTAATTCCAACAAGTTCAGATAAACGCATACCACAGTTTAAAAATAGTGTAATAATAGCATAATTTCTTTCAGGATAGCGATTATCTTCATTTGATGCAGCATTTAATAGTTTTTTACTGTCATCTAATGTTAAATATTTAGGAAGTCTTTTTTCAAGTTTTGGAGTTTCTAAATTTTGAGCAGGATTTATTTCTATTATGTTTTGCCTAGTTAAGTAATTAAAAAATATTCTTAGAGAAGAAACTTTACGAGATCTTGTTGTTGACTTACTATTATATGTTTTAGTTAAATATCCTAAAAAAGCATGTAAATCATCTAATTTGACTTTTTTTAAAGTATCTATTGTAATATCATTATATATAATGTTTTTTATATCTTTTTCATTAGTTAAATGAAAATGCATTTTTAAAAATCTTAAGAAAGTTGCTAAATCATAGTTATATTCTTTTACTGTATTTTTGGATTTGTTTTGAATTGTAATCATATAATCTAAAAAGTCATTTAAATATTTTGGATTTTCTTCTTCTTGTATCATTGGTATCATCTCCTGGTGAAATTATATATTTTATATAACTAAAAGTCAACATATTAGTTTTCTTAAAAAAGATAATTAAAAATAGAAGTTATAAAAAAAATAAAAGTCATTAAAAATATAATGCAGAATATTTTTGCTTTTTTTGAAGAAACATTTGAATTTACAATAAGAATATTGTATAATAACACAAAATAAAATATAGTAATATAAATTTTTTATGGAAAGGATGTGTATATTATGAAATCAAGATTTTTAATAATATGGGCAAATAGTGGTTTAACTACAAAATCAAATCATGTTAATGCCCCATATCACTTTATCCATATCGGAGAAGTTTTAAATTACATAAACAAAAATCTGAAAGAAAAAGTAGATTTATTGGATTTGGAAGCAGAACAGATTCAATACCATGAAGTTATTAAGCAAATTATAAAAAATGAGTATAAAGCAATTGCATTCTACACAAATGTTGACAACCTACAAAATACAATAAATTTATCAAATACTATTAAAGCAATTTTAAATGATACAAAAACATTGGCTTATGGTGAGATGCCTTTATATTTACCAGAATTTTTTACTAAAACAAAATTTGACGCAATTGTATCAAGACAATGTGATCAAGAGGTCGCTATTTCTGATTTTTTTGAATTTGCAATAAAAAGAAAAGAAAAGAATGATTTAAGAGGAGTGCTATTTGTTGAAGATGGAAAATTAAACAAAAGTAAAGATGGATGTTATTTAAGTCCAGAAGAATGGGGTTTTCCAGAAAAAGAAGAAATACCTATAGAACAATACTTTAAAATGGAGGGAAAAAATCAAATAGTTCTAACTATAGCAAGAGGTTGTCCATATAATTGTCAATACTGTAATGCAGTTTCTTATTATGGAAAAAAAGAAAGAAGAAGACCTATTAATAAAATAGTTGAGTATATTAACAGATCAAATAATGACTTATTTAAATTTTTTGCTCCGAACTTTACTTTGGATGAAACATATGCTCTTCAATTATGTGATGCATTAATAAATAATACTAAAAAAATTAAGTGGTCATGTACTACAAGACCAGATTTATTAAAAAATGAAGAGCTAATTAAAAAAATGGCTGAGTCAGGATGTTATAAAATAGCAATAGGTATTGAATCAATTGAAAAAGAAGATTTAAAAAATATTAAAAAAGAATATCAACATAGTAGAATAGATGAAGGTATAAAATTACTTCAAAAATATGGCATAACATATAAAGCGTTAGTAATGTTCGGTGTACCAAAACAAACAAAAGAAAATATAAAATATACATTAGATTTCTTAAATGAACGTAATGTTACTATAAGGCCAACAGCTTACACACCTTTTTATGAGATGACTCCAGACATGTCTTTGGATGAAATTTCTCATTATGATAAGAGAACTTATTATGAAGGTATTAATAACTTGTCTTATGGAAATTTTTTAAGATTAATTTATAATACAGAAGATTATAAAGAAATTCTAAAAAAGGAGAATAGATAATGTATGAATCAATAATAGAAAAAATAGATGATGTAATTAAAAAAAATCCACCTGAGGCAGTTTTATTCTCAGGTGGAATTGATAGTTCTGCTATTTTATATCATTCAGCTAAAAATAATCCAGATGTAATGGGAATAACTGTTGGAGTAAAAGGAAAAGAAACGTCAGATATTATATATAGCAAGTTAGTTGCTGAGCAATTAGGTATAAAAAATCATCATATATATTATGCTGAACCACAAGAGGTAAAAAAATTGATAGAAACTTCTGTAAGAATTTTAAAATCATTTAGTCCAGAATGGATTAGTTCAACAACAACATTACTATTAGGAACTATGTATGCAAAAAAACAAGGATTACATAGTATTTCAAGTGGTGAAGGAGCAGATGATTTATTTGGAAGTTTTCCATTTTTTAGAAACTGGAAAGGTTCGCCAGAACAGTTGTCAAAAACAATTAATCAAAGATTAGATGAAATAACAGTGATGTCAGATGTTATAGCCAAAAGTTTGAATATGAAATATATTGCTCCATTTCATGATTCTAAAGTTAAAGAAAATATACTTTCAATTCCTATACAAGAAAGAATGAAAATAGAAGAAAATATAAAAACAAAATATCCTTTAAGAAAAGCTTATGAAAATATTTTACCACCAGATTGTATTTCAAGACCTCAAACAATGGCGTTTACTGGATCTGGAATTTATGAAACAATTAGAAGTATTGGTGATGAAATTTCTGATGAAGAATATACTATTGCATCAAAAGATATTTTACCTTTTAAAAATAAATTTGAATATGCTTTATTTAAATTATATTGTAAAAATTTTAAATTTGAAAAAGATAAAAACGGAAAAGGTTGTATACATTGTGGAGCATCAATGGGGGAGAATAATGTTAGCTGTAAAATATGTGCCACATTACAAGTAGATGGAAAGGAGCTCGAATTTAATGAAAGATAATGAAATCTTTGGAGCAGAGGGAATTGTCATTCATGGAGATAAGATTGTACTTGGAATGCAATCATCTAGTAGGTGGTATACTTTAAACAATGGTAAAACAGCAGCTATTTTGAAGACTATAGGTGGTGCAGTAGAGAAACAAGACAAAAATAATACAAGAAATACTTTAATTCGAGAATTATTAGAAGAAATAAAAGGAATAAATATAGAAGACATAAAAATAAGTGAGAACATAATTTTTACAAAAGAAATAAAAATGAAAGATATAAATCCTTATGAAATAAATTCAAACTTGAAAATGAAAGCTGACTTTTATATTGTAAATATTCCTAGTAATGTGTGTTTAAGTCCTAATGATTTACCTGTATTAGTAGAAATACCAATAGATAAACTTTTAAACATGGAGTTTTCAACAGATTATTCTTTAAAAAATATTAGTAATTTTTTAATTAAAAAGAAAGAAAAATTAAAAATTCCTGACAACTATGCTATAATGGCGCCAAAAGAAATGAAACAATATTTGAATAATAATTGTGACAAAAAAAATAAAGAAAGAATAGCTTTTGATTTTGATGGAGTAATTGCAAATACAACTCTAAAAAAACATGAATGGTTAAAAAACATAAATATATCATTAGATAATGTTGATAAGACTTCTATATATGAAGAATTATCAAAAACATATTCAAAAGAAAAAATTGACGATATATATATGAAGATGAGTAAAGAAATTTTTACTGAAAGAGTATTATTAGAAACAGAAGCAATAGAAGGTGCTATTAATACTCTAAAAAAACTGTCAGAAGTATATGATATCTATATTATTACTGCAAGGACACAAACTTTAATTTTGCAAGTTGAGAAATGGCTTAAAAAGAATAATCTTAAAGAAAGTATAACAAAAATAATTTCATCATCATTTAAAAATAAACAAGATATTTGTATTGATAATAATATAACTTTTTTATGTGATGATGATATAAGACATCTAAAAGAAACTAAGGTAAAAAACAGAGTTTTATTTAAAAATGAAAAATCATTAAAATTTGAAGATTATGGAATTAAATCAGTAAATTCGTGGGAAGAAGTAGAAAAAATATTAATATAACAAATAATATAATTATTTTTTTTATTAAGTAGTGATATAATTATCTGTAATAATAGTGAAAGTGGAAGTGAAATATCTAAAGAAACTATAGTATGTAATTTAAATACGGAAGCTAAAAATATAGTAAATAATTGTACTTTTAATAAAT
>AUXO018711440.1_pt1 | contig 11649 bp, 10 predicted proteins | sample 768731 | NCBI WGS metagenome assembly AUXO01 (sample SAMN02715735, study PRJNA202380) | gut metagenome | biome: sheep rumen | host: Ovis aries | place: New Zealand: Palmerston North | reverse complement strand
GATGGATATTTCTCTGTGCTCGACGGAAACAGATCCTTTTCATATCTCAAGTCTATTGGAGCCAGATCTGTTCCGGTTGAAATAACTTTTCCCTTCACAAAAGATGTTGATAGTATTGACGAGTTAATTGAAAAAAATGAAGCTGTTCGCGATGAATTTTATAGGAAAGTAAACGAAATCCACTCAGCTTTAGGAGGAGAACTAAAATTCCGTCCTCCAAAAGCTAAAGCTCGAATTATTGAAAAGATAAATAAATCATACAGAGATAAAATTGGCGGAGTAACTGATATTCTGGCAGGCAGACTAATTTTTGAGAATAGTGAAGATATTTTGAAGTCTCTCGACTATATAAAGAGAAGAAATGATGTGATCTCTTTTGAGGATCGCTGGAATACTCCTCTTGAATCTGGCTATATGGATGTCATCAGTTATATTCGTATGAGTAACGGAGTTATCGGAGAACTTCAATTCTCTTTGAAGGCAATCATAGATATAAATGATTTAGATCATAAACTATATGAATATATTAGAAGTCATGAAGGAGAAGTTTCTTACAAAAATAATGACCGTCGAGTTATTAATATAAAAAAGAAAATTATAAAACTTGCTGTTGAAGGTAAAGGTAATTCTCTCAATAAATTCAAGACACAGATGATTTCAATAGCAGAAAAACTTGTTAAGAGCAAAAAGATCGAGGAAGGAGAAAAGATTATTGATGATCTCGAATTGCTAGTTAACAAAATCTGACCTAATTGGAAAAAGCCAGAATATCTGGCTTTTTCTGCAAAACAATCTTCGTTAAAAGGTTTTCTTGTCCCCTTCATAAGGGATCCATACATTTTTCTCAAAATGATGTAATTTTACAAAGTCATGCATATTTTTTCTTGAAACTGTACAATGATTAATTGCATCCATATGTACTGCAATGATTTGACTCTTAGGCATCTTCATCACCATATTCTTTACATCTTCTGTCCCCATAATGATACTTTCGTTGTAATCTAATACCTTTGCATAGCCTGTATTCATGACAATCAGTTCAGGCTGGTACTTCGTTAAAGCCAGATCTATGAGGCCTGTCCAGATTGTATCTCCAAGTACAAAAGTTGTTTTCTCGTTCTTTCTGGTGAATACAATTCCCATAGTATTCATCATTGCATCTTTATAGATAGGATCTGAGAAAAGCTCGACAGGTCCATGCATCCCTTCGATATGATTAAGTGTCACACCTTTGAATTCAAGATCTGATGAAAGAATTCTGACATCCTTAAATCCCTGTTTTTTTATAATGGAGGCATCAGTTTCGTTCTGCACAATAATAGGCAGTGACTTATCTATTAGTTTGACAGCAAAATCATCCCAGTGATCAAGGTGTGTATGAGATACAACAACAGCATCCACATCCTTTAGTATATTCTCAGGAGAATCAGGAAGGTTTAGAATTGGATTTCGAACTTCACTGTTGAATGTGCCTGCAAATCCCTCGTAGTAACCTTTCTCAGCAAGCATTGGATCGATCAGGAAGGTCACATCGTTATAGCTTAACTTTCCTGTCGCATTGCGAATGTGCTGATAGCTGACTTCAGCATTTGCTATACCCAGACTTAGTCCGGTTAATAAAGTTATTCCTGTAAGTAGTTTCTTTAACATATTTACTCCTTTGAAGGTGAATTGAAAAATCCTTCGTAGCTTTTACATAGTTTTTCCAAACTTTTTTGGAACTGCTCATATTCTGCGTCAGTAAATTCCTTAAATCCGATATTTATAATTCTGGATAGGACCCTGTCGAAATCCTTTTTAGCCTTTAGTCCTTTTTCTGTTATGACGACAATAACCTGTCTTCTGTCTTTTGGATTTGATTTTCTTTCAATCATTCCGTTCTTTGAAAGGTTATTCAGCAGTACTGTAACTGTATTAGGGGCCAGTCCAGTCTCATTTGCTATTTCGATACATGTAAGCTCATTCTGTTTCCATAGCGCCTGAAGTATATAACTCTGTTCGCAGGTAAAGTCAGTACATCCTATTTCATTAAGGATATGATTAAATATTCTGATATTGAACTGTTTTATTTTGGTTATGTATTTGTTGCAGTTGTATTCGTGATTCTCTTTGTATTTCATTTGATATGACCATAATATATATTTCTAATTGGAAATATTCTATTTAGAAACTATTATAGATAAAATTATTAAATTGTCAAAAAATAAATCACTAAAAATTTCAAATAGATATATTTTGTAAAATGCGAATAGAATTTGGTTGAAAAGGTCGGTAATTATGATGTGGGGTAATGTGATTTGAAAATGAAACTCAGTAAGTTCGCTTTCATTTCGGTTTAAATTTTTTTCTGCTCACTTACTTGAGTCTATTATCTATCTACGTTGAAACTCTTCTCGGTTTTGAATAGAAGCTTTATCACTTTTCTTTAGAATAATACATAACGCTCCTGTACCACCTTTCCATGCAGGGGCAGAGTGATAGGCCAGCACATCAGGAATCTGCTTTAGCCAGTGTGCCACATGACTTTTCATAAGAGCCTTTGGATTCGATCTCTCTCCCTTGCCATGAATAATTAGAATATTTCTGAATTCATGTCTCTTTGCAAAAGCAATAAAATTCATTACTTCCTGATAGGCCTGCTCTATGGTCTTACCGTGTAAATCGATATGATCTGCCTCGGTATACTCTCCATGTCGTAATTTCTGCATTACATAAGGCTGAATTCCTGGTTTTCTATACTCAAGAACATCATTTGGCTGCACCATATGAACAAAACCTGAAGAGGCGGAATCTGTAACATCCTCACTCTTTCTGGTAGCGGCTTCCTGTCTTATCTTTGCAAGATCTTTTTCAAGAACCTCAGATGTCTTTTCGATCTTATCCTGAACAATAGGCTTGATATCACCTTCGATCAGATCTGAAAATGATTCTGATGCAAGATCCTTTTCTTCTGATAATAGTTTTAGGAAGTTGTCTTTGTTACTCATGTGATTTCCACAAATAAACAGTTACTGCAGCCAGGTTCAGAAAGCTGCTGAAATAATTGTTATTAGTTTCTCTGCAAAAACAGATTACTTGTTTAAAAGGTGTAAAGAAATATATGCATGATTACGCATACGCAGACGAACAAGATACCACAAAAACGCAGTTTATTATAGAGTTTGAGTGGGCTTGCAATCTCAGGCTCGTTTTCGCCACCAAGTTTAGGCAGTCTAACCAGTTCTCCCTCGTAATATCTTGGGCCGCCAAGTGAAATATTGGCAAAGCTGCCAAGCATATCCATAACAGCACAGGATGAGGCGTTAACAAAAGAATTGAGATGTGATTTTAGATTAGAGAAAACTCTTTTGAAAGAAAAAGAGAACATCATCATAAAGAACAGGAAGATTACAGCTGGTATCATCATTATCTGTTCGATTTTGTGTACAAAGATACCAAAATTTTCGTTTCTCTTTTCTTTTAGAGAGAAAGATCTGTTCATTACTGCAATTAGCTGCATGATAACAGCGCCCTCAAGTCCAAGCAGAATATACCAGACAAGAATGCAGAACCAATTAGCAAACATGGACATGCATGTTGCTTCAGCCATAGCCTTGTTGATACCAATTTCAGATAGCTTGCTGCACTCTCTGACCATGATCTTCTGAAGAGCTTTTCTTGCCTCGTCCTTGTTCTGTTCCTCAAGAGAATGCTTAACCTTCAGGGTAGTTACCAGAATAGGTTTAGATTCAAGCAGGAATGGCAGAATCAGAAGAGAAACAATAAGGTCGTGGTTGACGACAAACTTCAGGAAGAAAACAATCAGAAGAGCAACTACGATAATGAAGAAAGGTAAAAAGATACTTGAGAAAACACTCTGTGCTTCGGAGTTTTCTTCCTTGTTTACCTTTCTTGAAAGGCTTTCAAAAAACGGCCTTAAGCTTGAAATTCTTAAGGTCGGACCTATTGGCAGAATTATCTCTAAAAGCATGGCTGTAAGAAGTGTTATAGCCGGATACTCCAGTATCGAGAAGAATGTGCTTAAAACATCCATGAAGGATGCTTCCTTGGCAGCATTGATAATCTGCTCAACTGGCATAAAGCCTCCTACAGCATTTTGATCATTGCCAAAACTAATCTGGCGCTGTTCTCTGATGCTGATTTTACATTAAAATCGTAGGTTCCGGTTTCTTTCTCATCAGCTGAATCTGATACTGAGCGGATAATGATAAATGGAATTTTGAAGCTTGTTGCGATATGAGCAATAGGAGCTCCTTCGCATTCAGTTACCATTGCCTGAGGAAACTTGTTCAGAATTTCTGCTTTCTGCTCTGGAGTATTGATAAACTGATCTCCAGAAATAATCAGTCCTTTTTTTATATGATCTTTTAGATTCGGAATGGTTGATGCGGCAATATCTGCCTTTGCAATCAGTTCAGGACTGGCGTTGAATACAGGCTCCTCGCTAGGCATCTGGCCCAGTTTGTATCCAAAAGGAGTGAAATCTGCATCGTGATATAAAACGCTGGTTGAGAACACGATATCGTTTAGATTGAGTTCCTTTGACATGGATCCGGCAATACCAGAGTTAATAACGTAGCCGACGTTGAAGGTGGAAATCAAAAGAGCTGTATCTGCAGCAGCCTTTGCCTTGCCGATACCTGAACGGGAAACTACAACTTCCTTTCCGTCTTCAGTTTCGCCTTCATAAAACCTAAATGGACCAATGTCCTTGGTGGTGTATTTTACAAGTTTGGATAAGAGATAATCTGTCTCTTCATCCATCGCACAGATAATACCAATCTTCATAAATAATTGTGGAACTTCTCAGCAGAGTAATTCCAGCCTCCGTTTAAAAGGTTAAGTATTAAGAATGTCTTTATTTGCGTGACATTCTGTTTTTCTATGATGCTACAGTTTCTCTGTTTAATAAATATGAAACTGCACTTTTGTGGCTCAATTCTATCAGTTCTTGGCTGATTTGTCTTTTTTATTGGATGCAATTAACATTTTTTTGTGTTGATTTTAATCATCAACGATTATTCTAATGTAAGGATAATTATTTAATTTTAAAATAAAAGATCTGCTTTGTTCGTTATAACTGAGCTAATAATGATTCAGAATATGACTCTGCTTTTACACTCAATAATGTGAAGTCTCTCAATACAATATCCGAATAAGTGGTAGAAATTATACTAAAAAAAATCAAATATATTATGTAGATATTATTATTTCAGACGAGATCTCAAAAAAATACATCGAATCTTCAAAAAAACATTCAGAGGACTAAAATTGAGTATAGAAAACTATATACGAATTATGTGTGACACAAATATCTTTTTTTAGGGGACAAAAATGCAAAATGCTCGTGAAGTCGTCAGACAGACGATGGCTTTGGTTTTGGCTGGTGGTAGAGGAAGCAGACTGAAGGCTTTAACTGATACCAGAGCAAAACCTTCTGTTTATTTCGGCGGTAAATTCAGAATTATTGATTTCGCTTTATCTAACTGCGTAAACTCAGGTATTACCGGAATCGGTGTTGTTACACAGTACAAGTCACACAGTTTGTTGCGTCACCTTCAGGCAGGCTGGTCTTTCTTCAAAAACCAGATGAACGAGTACATTGACTTCCTACCTGCTTCTCAGCGTCTCGACGAGGAACACTGGTATCAGGGTACCGCTGATGCTATTTTCCAGAACGTTGATATTATCAAGGACCATAAACCAAAGTATGTTCTGATTCTTGCTGGTGACCATATTTATAAGATGGACTACTCTCTGCTGATTATGGATCACATCAAAATGGGAAGTCCTCTGACTGTTGCTTGTATTCCTGTTCCTCGTGATCAGGCAAAGGCTTTTGGTGTTATGAATGTTGACAGTAACAACTTGGTTACCGAGTTTGTTGAAAAGCCAGAGAATCCTCCTGCAATGCCAACCAACCCATACATGAGTCTTGCTTCAATGGGTATTTACGTATTCGATGCAGAGTTCCTATATGAGGTTCTTGCGAAGGATGCTGCAACCAAGGGCTCACACCGTGATTTTGGTATGGATATTATTCCTCAGCTGGTTGCTCAGCATAAGGTTCATGCCCATGACTTCTCCAAGTCATGCATCCGTAACAGTGGCAACAAGGACATTGTTTACTGGAGAGACGTTGGTACAATCGATGCCTATTGGGAAGCAAACATGGATATTGCCTCCATTGAGCCTCAGCTGGATATCTATGATTTCAACTGGCCTATTTGGACCAATCAGATTCAGCTGCCACCTGCAAAACTTGTTCAGGATATCAGTGGAGCCTCTACCATCTTCAGAAACTCTGTAGCTTCCGCAGGATGTATTATTTCTGGTTCTTCAATCAACCAGACTCTGCTGTTCAACTCATGCCGAGTTCATTCTAACTGTTTCATTTCCGAATCTGTGATTATGCCTTTCTGTATTATTCACCGTGCCTGCCGTCTGACCAAAGTGGTTATGGATCGTGGCTGTGAGTTACCTCGTGGCATGATTATCGGTGAAGATGCAGCTCTGGATGCTAAACGTTTCTATCGTTCTGAAGGCGGTGTAACTCTGGTTACTCGTGCAATGCTTAACAAGCTTCGTCAGACTGAACCAGAACTGTTTGAGGACTTTGACAGCTATAAGGCACCTGTTGCAATGCCTTCATACTAATCTTTACATTAGTCTATGAATATAATTGAAATAACAGATCGTCTCTTTTGTGCTAAACGCCAAAGGGGCGATTTTTTTTCTGAGGGACCAATGCTAAGAGAGCTTGCCTCTCTTGATTATGCTCCTTTTGGAGTAGAACAGGACCGCCTTAGAATCGCCATGTGCGCTCCTTTAAGACGTCTGCAGCAGAAAACCCAGGTGTTCCCTCTGGATGTAAAGGCTGCTTCAAGAAACCGTCTGACTCACTCACTTGAAGTTGCTGAGTATACTCGTCTTATTGCCTATGAACTCGTCAATCAGGTTAAGGAAGTTAACCTTCTGCAGATCTTAAGTCCTATTGTCAGCTGCCTTTACAACGCGGCTATTCTTCATGATATTGGTAACCCACCTTTCGGGCATTTTGGAGAGTCTCTTATCAGAGAATGGCTGAAAAAGACTGTTAACTGTGATTATGTAAAATCTGAGATTACCGATTTTGAGAAGGATGATCTTCTGACCTTCAACGGCAATGCTCAGGGGCTGCGACTTGTTCACTCAATTCAGAATCTGAATCTTACCTTAGGGCAGTATGCATCTGTAATTAAGGTTCCGTATACCATTAAGGAGCTGCTGCTGGGTAAAGGTAAGGGCGAATCTGGTAATGGAATTCAGGGGGATTTCTATTCCTGGTCATACTCTAATGCAGGAGTATTCCTTTCAGAAAAAAATCTATTAGAAGCAATCCGTGAAGGCTGTGATCGTGATACCAGACATCCTTTTGCGACAATAATTGAATACTCGGATGATCTTGCTTATGTTCTAGCTGATCTTGAGGATGCTTTTGATAGAAACATGGTCAACAAACACATGGTCATTCGATTATGTGAACGTATTTCCGAATATCCAGAACTCGGTGAGCTTCAGCCTCATTTGGAACCTGAAAAAATTAAAACTCTGTTTAAGCAGGGTAAAACCGAAGCTCTGTTCTATTTAAGAGAAGTTATCTCCTATTTCTATATCAGAGATTTCAGTGCTGCTATCGCTAATAATCTTGAGCATTTTTTAAACACGGGAGAACCAGATTTCTCTTTTGGAGATTATCCGGGAATTACTGTTCTCAAAATGTTGAAGGACTTTGAGTATACTGCTGTATACAATCACTTTGAAGTGCAGACTCTCGACCTGTCAGGCGCCAGCTATATACGTGGACTTTTCGGCGCCTACGAGACTCTGTTAACCCAGTCTCCTGAGGATTTCTCTAGGGAACTTGTTGCCAAAGGAGGGGAACCTTTCTGTATGAGAATCGCATCAAGAATTTCCCGCAGACATAAGGTTGCATATACCGAGGCCTGTCATGAGAACAGTTTCAGTGAGATGTATCTGCGTATAAGATTGCTTGTCGATTATATCTCCGGAATGACAGATACTTTTGCCGCATCAGAGTATCGTGTATTAAATGGTATTCACTAAATGCATTTCAATGCGGATTTTGCTAGAATATAGCCAAAATTTTTAGCGAGTTATAAAAATAAAAAAATTAAAATGACTACTGAGACTAACGATCTAAATAAAATCACCTCAAATGATCCTATTTTCGATGACATCAGACCTTGTCGAGATGACGAGGTTCAGTCAGAACTGAATAAAATTATTTCAGATGATCTGGTTATTAACAGTATCCTGAAATTCAGATATCCAATCTTCTCAAAGAAGTTTGCTTTTCTATTAAAGCCATTTGTAAAGGCTTATCTAAGGAACAAGGTTTCAAAAATTACCTCTATCCGCCAGTTCCAGGAAATTGTTTCTACCTTCATGAAGAAGGTGGTAGATTCTACAACTGATGGCGTTGAGTTGGTCGGCTTTGACAAGCTTGATAAGAATAAAGGATATCTGTTTATATCAAATCACAGGGATATCTCACTAGATCCTGCATTTATTGATTTAGCTCTGTTCATGTCAGGACAGAATACTGTACGTATCGCCATCGGCGATAATCTGCTGAGAATGCCGGCAGCAACCTCTCTTATGAGATTAAACCGCAGTTTCATTGTTCGCAGATCAATTGAAGCGCCTCGTGAGAAACTTAAGGCTTTAACCCATTTATCAAACTACATCGGTCTTTCAATCGAAGAGGGTATTTCAATCTGGATTGCTCAGAGAGAAGGTCGAGCCAAGGATGGCAACGACAAGACAGAAGATGCAGTTCTGAAGATGATTTCACTATACGGACGTCAGAAGAAGCTGGATTTCAAGGAGTATATGGGCTCTCTGAATATTGTGCCTGTTTCAATTACTTATGAGTATGATCCAAACGATCTTGCAAAGGCTAAAGAGCTTTATGAAAAAGAGAAGAATGGTGAATACAAGAAGGATGAGTTCGAGGATATTGATACCATCACCCGAGGAATTCGCGGTTACAAGGGGCACGTAAAGCTTGTTGCCGGCGAACCTATCAGTGGAGGCTTTGAAAATGCCGAAGAACTTTCATCCATGATCGACAAGTTCATCTGGAATAACTACGAGTTATATCCATCTGCAAAGATTAGCGCAGGTGTTACAGATGGCGTCAGTGTTGCCGACAGAGAGAAGTTTGAAAGCAGAATGGCCTCATATCCTGAATATCTTCGTGACAGAATTAAGGCAATGTACGCCGCCCCTTACTATAATAAGGACAGAAGCTAATGTTTAACCCAGTGTTTAACAAGGACGGTTCCGTGAGCTATTTTAGAGTATTCTGCCTGATTACAGCTGTAAGCTGCCTGATATGCGGCTGTGTCATGAAAACTTCCAATAACGATGATCTTTCTGATCTGCAGGCTCAGACTGCAATGATTGAAAAGGATCTTGATAATGTTCCTGAGGAGAATTCTCTTGAAATCAGAGAAAAGGCAGTTGCTGAGCTGGCTCAGAATGCCGAGTTTATGCAGACCTGCGGAACACTGGATAGAAGTTATGATAACTGTGTTGTTGAACTTTCAGATGATTTAAAGCCATTTTATTCACTGGATCTTGACTCTTCTGATGACGGATACAGTATGATTCTTACAGCAACTGAACAGAATAAGGATAGCTGCCGCACGTTTGAGTCCAATAGTAACGGCGAGATTATAGGACTTAATGAGCATGGAGAATCTGATAAAAATTGTCTTTTAGACTTGGCAAAAGACGAGAATAACTTTAAAGTATCCCGAGATACAGATAACAAGTCAGGACAGAGTGCGCCATCAGGACTGGCTCCGCTGGTTAAGCACTTAACTAATAGATAAAGAGGATTTTATGAAGATAGCAAAAGATACAGTCGCTACTCTAAGTTATACCGTAACTGAGACAACTGGTCAGGTAGTAGGTAGAACTGAACCTGGTCAGCCTGTGACTGCTCTTATTGGTCACCGTTTTCTGGTTAAAGGTCTTGAGAATGCCCTTTTAGGTCACGAGAATGGAGATGAGTTTGCAGTAACCCTCGAGCCTAAGGATACCTATGGTGAGATTGATGAGTCTTTAATTCAGACCATCGACAGAAAGCTATTCGGTGATTTTGAAATCGCTGTTGGCAATGTTTTTGAGGCTGACTCAGAACAGGGCCCTATGGCAGTAGTTGTAAAAGAGATTAAAGATGATGTTGTTATCGTTGATGGCAACCACCCACTTGCGGGCAAGGTTCTAAACTTCCTGATTGTGGTTGAGGATGTAAGAGAAGCAACTGAAGAGGAAATCAAGCACGGTCATGCACACGTAGATGGTCACTGCCCTTCAGAGCATCATCACTGCTGTCATCATCACGATGATGAAGATGGTGAGCATCACTGCTGTCATCATCACGATGATGAAGATGGTGAGCATCACTGCTGCCACGATCATCACCACGATGATGAAGATGGTGAGCACCACTGCTGCCACGGTCATCACCATGATGACGAAGACGGTGAGCATCACTGCTGCCACGGTCACCACCACGATGATGAAGATGGCGAGCATGAGTGCTGCTGCCATAAGCACGATCACGAATAATTACGCTTGTGATTTAATTTCTGGCTCCATAGAATGGAGCCTTTTGCGTATTTAATTACTTGAGTTTTCTATGAAATTTATTGTTAGACTGTTCCCTGAGATTTCAATCAAGAGTAAGCCAGTCCGTACCCGTCTGATTAAGCTTGTTAAACAGAATATTGTTAATGTATGCAAGCATCATAATATTAAGGTTAACGCTCTTGCCCAATGGGATAAGGTCATTGTTGTTTTCAACGATGAGGAACATCCTGTAAGCAAGGAACATGCGATTACAGAGCTATCAAGAATTCCTGGTATTCATTCCTTTATGGAGGTTAATGAATATCCTTTCACCAACCTTGATGATCTTTTTGAAACCATTAAGGATAAGGTTGGTCCATCAATCTGCGATAAGACTTTTGCCGTAAGAATTAAGCGCAAGGGCAATCATGAGTTCAATTCTCAGCAGGCAGAACGTGTAATTGGTGGCAAGTTCAAGGCAACCTTCCCTAACAAGGGCGTATGTCTTGATAATCCTGAGGTGATGATCCACATTGAGATCGAGAATCAGACAGCCTATCTGTCTGGTGAGAAATATCTTGGAATCGGCGGTTATCCTGTAGGGTCTCAGGGCGATGTTTTTTCACTGATTTCCGGTGGCTTCGACAGTGGTGTTTCAACCTATAATGTGCTTCACCGTGGTTGTAGAGTTAACTATCTGTTCTTCAACATGGGCGGTACTGCCCATGAAATCGGAGTTAAACAGGAAGCCTATTTTATCTGGGACCGCTTTGCCTCATCTCACAGAGTTCGTTTTGTAACGATTCCTTTTGAGCCTATTGTAGGTCAGATCCTTGAGAGAACCCATCATGGTGTAAGAGGTGTTATCTTAAAGCGTATGATGATGAGAGTCGGCTCCCTTGTTGCCAAGAAGTTTGATGCGGAAGCTCTGGTAACAGGTGAATCTTTAGGTCAGGTTTCAAGTCAGACTCTACGTAATCTGAATCATATTGATGATGTCTGTGA
>AUXO016873421.1_pt1 | contig 11650 bp, 13 predicted proteins | sample 768731 | NCBI WGS metagenome assembly AUXO01 (sample SAMN02715735, study PRJNA202380) | gut metagenome | biome: sheep rumen | host: Ovis aries | place: New Zealand: Palmerston North | reverse complement strand
ATTACATTATTTAAGGAGTTTAAACATGAGTAGTTTAAAGGTTGGATCAGTCGTATCCGGAGAAGTTATTTTAGTTGAAGAAAACGTTGCGTATGTTGGTGTTGGAGGAAAGTCAGAAGGACGAATCTATTTAGATCACTTTACATCAGATAAGAATGTTAAGTCTTTAAAAGATTTAATTAAAGTCGGTGATCAAGTTAAAGTTCAAATTCAACAAATGGGCGATGTTATAATGCTTTCAAGACTAGAACTTGAAGAAAAAGAAAGAAGAGACAAAGTCATTCGTAAAATAATGAATCGTAAACCTTTCATCGCTCAATGCACTGGAAAGAATAAAGACGGAGATTTCGTTCTAAACAAAGACGGAGTTAACTTATTATTACCTGCTAATTACGTTGATTTAGACCCTGAATTCAACGCTGATTCATTAATTGGAACAGAAACTAAAGTTATGTTTGCGAAGACTGAAACTGATGAAAGAGGAAGATCTAGAATCGTTGTTACTCGTAAACAAGTTCAATATAACGAAGAAAGAAGAGCTAGAGAAGAAGAATTTAATTCTATAAATGTAGGTGATGTATTAACTGGTACAGTTGCTAGAATTACTGAATTTGGCGCTTTCATCAAATTCAATTCTGTAGAAGGATTATGCCATTTAAGCGAAGTATCTCATTATCATATTAAGAGTGTTTCTGAATGCTTAGAAGTTGGTCAAACTGTTCAAGTTAAAGTAATTAAGAAGACTGAATCTAAATTACATCTATCTATAAAAGCACTTGAAAAAACACCTTGGGAACTTTTCTTAAGCAATCATAAAGTTGGCGATACTTTAGAATGCACAATTGTTAAAAAGAGCGATAAATATATGTTATGCTCTCCTGAAAGAGATGTTATTGGAATTTTAAACCAAAGCGATTATTCTTGGAATAGAGATGATGACTTTGCTGGAACAGTTGAAGAAGGTTCAAAAGTAACTCTTCAAATAACTTATATTGATAAAGAAAAGAATAAGATGACTTTATCTAAAAAGCACCTTGAATACAATCCATGGCAGGATACTCACATCAAACTTCATGAAGTGGTAACTGGCACAGTAGAAAGATTCACAAATACAGGCGCTATTATTAAAGTTGGTAATGTTGAAGGTTTCTTGCCAAATAAAGATGCTTCTGAAGATCATAAAACTGCACAAGAAGTATTAAAGATTGGTGATGTAATCAACGCTCAAGTTACTGCGGTTAATCCACAAAGATGGTTATTAACTCTTTCTATCCGCTCTATTGAAGAAGCTAAAACAAGAGAATACGTTGATAAATATATTCAAGAAAATGTATCAAGTGATTCTAGTTTAGCAGACTTATTCAAAGAAGAGGAAGAATAATATAAATTTGATTTAAAAAGGCCGAGAAGGCCTTTTTAAAGTATAAGGGGGTATTTATGCCACATGTAGTCGCAATCGTTGGTAGACCTAACGTAGGCAAAAGCCAAATATTTAATAGAATAGTTGGACATAGACAATCTATAGTTGATGATTATTATGGCCTAACTAGAGATAGAATATATGGTGACGCTGAATGGAACAATAAAAAATTTAAGATTATTGATACAGGTGGAATCGAGATACAAAACACCACTTTTCAAAAAGAGATTGAACTTCAAGTTGAAATCGCAGTTGAAGAAGCTGACGTCATAATTTTTGTTCTTGATATTAGAACACCATATACTGATGATGATTTAAAAATAGCGAGATTATTAAGATCATCAAAAAAGCCAGTCATTGTTGCGTTAAACAAAGCTGATAATAGAGATTTAATGGCGAATCTATATGATTTCTATGGATTAGGATTTGATGAATTATTCGCTGTTTCAGGCATACATTCTATTGGAATTGGTGATATGCTTGATGCGGTTATTTCTCATTTCGAAGAAAAAGAAGTAATAGATGCTAAAGAAGATGATTCTATCAAACTCGCAATCATCGGTAGACCAAACGTTGGTAAATCTAGTCTAACAAACGCAATCCTAAATAAAGAAAGAGTAATAGTCTCTTCTGTTGAAGGTACCACAACAGATTCAATAGATACAACTTTTATTAAAGATGATAAAAAATTTACTATTATTGATACCGCTGGAATGCGCAAAAAGGGAAAGATATTAGAATCAATTGAAAAATATAGCGTTCTAAGATCTTATGAAGCAATAGAAAGAGCGAATATATGTATAGTAGTAATAGATGCGGAAAGAGGAATACTAGAGAATGATACTCATATCGCAGGATACGCTAAAGACGCTGGAAAAGGAATTATTATAGTCGTTAATAAATGGGATCTTATAGAAAAAGATCAAAACACTATGAATGACTGGATCAAAGATATAAAAGAAGATTTTAAATTCATAGATTACGCCCCAATCCTTTTTGTATCATCTAAAACAAAACAAAGAGTTTCAAATATCATTCCTACAGCTTTAACTATATATGAAAACATCAATAAAAGAATCACAACATCTCAGATTAATGACTGTATTATTGATGCGATGTTACTTAATGAGCCAAAGGAATATAAAGGTGTACAACTCCATGTTTATTACACATCTCAAGTCGCAGTAAATCCTCCTACATTCGTTTTATTTGTTAATGATACTGAATGTGTTCACTTTTCTTATGAAAGATATTTAGAAAACAAAATAAGAGAATCGTTTGACTTTACTGGAACACCAATAAAATTAATATTTAGAAAAAGGGAATAAAATATTCTTGAATAATACATTATACTTTAATATAATGTAAGTACAGGAGAACACATATGAATAAAGTAGAAATTGTTGCTAATCTTGCTGAAAAGACTGGTTTAAACAAACAAGACGCTGAAAAAGCATATGATAATCTTTTTGATATTTTAATTGATGCTCTAGCAGATGGAGAAAAAGTAGTTATCTCTGGCTTTGGCACTTTTGAAGTAAAAGAAAGAAAGGCTAGAAAAGGACATGATCCTAGAACAAAAGAAGAGATTGTTATTCCTTCTTTAAAAGCCGCTACATTTAAACCAGGCAAAGTTTTAAAAGAAAAAGTAAGATAAAAGAAAAGAAAAAGGACAAATCGTCCTTTTTCTTTTACTTGTTTCCTATTACCTCATACATAGAAGAAGAATCGTTTTTTGATGTGTATTCATTAATAGATAAGACCTTTATTTTTAATGTTTTAGAAGCGTATTCAATTGTTATAATATCATTTTCTACAACATTAGTAGAAGGCTTAGCTAGTTTACCATTTACATAGATTCTATCTTTATCGATAGTCTCTTTCGCAACTGTCCTTCTTTTTATTATATGAGATACTTTTAAATATTTATCTAATCTCATTATTCGTTTGAATCTTCTTTAGAATCATTAGTTTCTGTATTAGACGTATCAACAGTTTCTGTATTTTCATCTAATCCTTCACCAAGATCCTTTAAATCTGATTTGGCGTTATCAACTCTAGCTAATTTACCTGTAGACATAATTTCATCAATATCAGGTTTATATATAGTTTCAACTTCCATTAGATAGTGAGCTATCGCTTTTAATTTATCCATATTATCAGTTAAAACTTTAGCGGCTGTATTATGACAATCATTGATGATTGAACGTACTGCTTCATCTATTTCATGAGCGACTGTATCAGAGAAATTCTTTCCTTCTGAATAATCTCTACCTAAATAAGAATAGCCAACATTCTTTTCATATGTGATAGGTCCTAGTTTACTCATACCATATTGAGTAACCATTCTTCTAGCAATAGCTGTAGCGTTTTCCATATCGTTTGAAGCGCCTGTAGTGATTTCACCAAAGATTAATTCTTCAGCTGTTCTACCACCTAAATAGCCAGTGATTCTTTCGATTAATTGATTCTTTGAATATAAAAATGTTTCTTCATCTTTTGGACCCATTAGGTTATATCCACCAGCTTTTCCTCTTGGAACGATAGTTACTTTAGTAACTTGATCAGCGTTAGATAATAGAGTACCGATTACGCAGTGACCAGCTTCGTGGTAAGCGATAATCTCTTTTTCTTTTTTAGAAATAACACGGCTCTTTTTAGCTGGGCCCATCATTACTCTATCAATAGCTTCACCAATTAAATCCATATCGATTAATTTTTTGTTTTCTCTTGCGGCGAGTAAGGCTGCTTCATTCATAACGTTTTCCAGATCAGCACCAGTGAATCCTGGAGTTTCATGAGCTATCAATGAATAATCTACAGATGGATCTATCTTTTTATTTCTACCATGAACTTTTAATATTTCTTCTCTACCCTTAACATCTGGCGCAGGAACATTTATTTGTCTATCAAATCTTCCGGGTCTTAAAAGGGCTGGATCTAATATGTCAACACGGTTTGTCGCAGCGATGATGATGATACCAGTATTCTGTCCAAATCCATCCATCTCTACTAATAGTTGGTTCAAGGTTTGTTCTCTTTCGTCGTTTCCTCCGCCTAAACCTGTACCTCTCGCTCTACCAATCGCATCTATTTCATCCATAAACAATATAGAAGGAGCTTGTTTCTTAGCTTTCTTAAATGTGTCTCTTACACGGCTCGCACCTAAACCTACATACATTTCAACTAAATCTGAACCTGCAGTGTAGAAGAATGGTACACCTGCTTCACCCGCAACGGCTCTCGCAAGTAAAGTTTTACCAGTTCCTGGCTCACCATATAATAGTACGCCTTTAGGAACCCTTGCGCCCATATCCGTATATTTCTTTGGATTCTTTAAGAAATCTACTATTTCAGCTAATTCTTGTTTCTCTTCTTCGCATCCCGCAACATCGCTAAATTTAGTCGTGGTCATCTTATTTAATTTCGCTCTAGATTTAGTGAATTCCATCGATGAATTATTAGCTTGAGAAGCGCTTCTTATAGATCTAGAAATAATAACTACTAAGAAGATTGTGCCCGCAATCATTGAGCCATATAATATTAGATTCCAAGCGTTAAAAGTAGAACCAGGTGCGTAAATTAGTTTTATATCTAACGCTTCTACATCTTTTACGAACTCATAGTAAACATTTGAGTTATTGATATAGAAATATTCACTTGAATCATCTTCATACTTGATTGTGATTCTATAGCTTTCAGCCTTGCTGGAATCATTAAGTGGAGTAACTGATATATCTTTAATATTTTCAGGATGAGTATCTATTACAGTTAAAGCCTCAGTATATGATATTTCTTTAGGCCTAACGTTACATCCTTTGATAGAATAAAATATTCCAAAAATAAACACAAGCGCAATAAGTAACATTGCGATATTTCCAAAGTTAAATATTCTGCGTTTATTATTAGGATTTTTATTTTGATTATTGTTATTTGGTTGTTGGTTTTCTGGCATTTTATTACCTACCTTTCGTCCTTAAGAAAAGTGATATACAACTTGTTTGGTTTAGATGTATCAGTTTCTTTTCTAATGCATTCAGGAATAAAGAATATTCCATCTTTATTTTTAAATATAACTGTTTTGTTTCTAAGCCTCAAAGGAACTTTATGTTCTTTAAGTAAATCAGATACTTTCTTAGTGATATGATTATATGTTATCTTATCTCCATTAGAATAATTTCTAATGGTAATCGGAAATACTTCCGATAAACTATTATAGCACAACATATATGATATTTTCGAAGGAAGTAAATGATGTTTTTGTGAAATTATTACTTTACCGATATTTTCGATTGTGAATTCTTTAAAAGAATCCACAAGAATACTAAATTCAATCTGTTTTTCTCTTTTATAGAATGTTATATTATTGAATTCATTAGCGCATAGATATTCATCTTTAATCTCTATTTCTCTAGCTTCATTATTCTTAAGTGCGAGATTAAGTATTTCATCTGTTTTTTCGTGAGTAATCTCTACAGTATTATTTGAAATTATATTAACGATATTTAGAATTACTTCACGTTTTACAATATCTTTTAGTGAATTGAAATCATCTTTTAAAATAGATACGCTACCTTTATTTATTATAGCTTTCTCCCTTATAAAAGCTTTAGACATATCATCAATTATTTCACTCATTCCCTCTATATCTTTTTTGAAATAATTGAAAGATTCATATAGATTTGGATTTATTTCTTTTAATTCACTCACAATTTTATGTCTAAAGATATTTCTTGTATAGTGGTCTAAACTGTTTGATGAATCCTCAAAATATTTAATGTTGTTTTCTTTTTGATATTCAACTATTTTTGATCTAGGAGTTTCAAGTAAAGGCCTTATAATATTATATCCATTAGATTCACTATATTTCTTAATTCCACTATATCCTTTAATAGACGTACCCCTTGTTAAGCGCATAAGAATGGTTTCAACCATATCATCCGCTTGGTGAGCTAACACAATGTTTTTGGTGTTATATTTATCCGCAACTTCCATAAAAAAGTTATATCTGATTAACCTTGCTTGTTCCTGAAAATTGCCATCAATGGTTTCAGTAATTGTATATCCTTCAAATGGAACATTTAATTTCTTACAAAGATTATACAAATATTCATATTCGTTATCGCTTTCAATTCTGCGCTTATGATTGACGTGTGCCACAACCACCTTGTATCCATGATTATATAGATAGTGAAAAAGGCACATTGAGTCTATGCCTGTTGAAACCGCTATAACTAATATTTCATTTTTAAATCTTTCTAATTCAAAATCATTGATAAAACTATTTTTCATCCTTATTATTTTATCATAATTTATTGATAAAATTAATAAATCGTTAAAATTGTAGTATAATAAACAAAGTGGGAGATATATAAATGAGAATCATACTAGCGTCTAAATCACCTAGAAGAATAGAAATGCTTCAAGATCTTGGATTTGATTTTGAAATCATTCCATCACTTGATGATGAAGTAGTTAAAACCTATTCTACAAGATCTGATTACGTTAAAAAACTTGCGAAATCAAAAGCTTTATCCGTTTATAAAAATAATAAAGACGCTTTAGTTCTTGGGTTTGATACATTAGTGTTTTTAGATGATGAACATTTAGGCAAACCTCATTCAAAAGAAGAATGCATAGAAATGCTTAAAAAATTAAGAAATAGAACCCACGAGGTTATTACAGGCGCATACTTAATCGCAGATGGATATAAAAAATCATTTTCATCTAAAGCGTATGTAGAATTCCTTGATTATAGCGATGAAGAAATTATAAAATACGCTAATACAAATGAACCATATGATAAGGCTGGCGCTTACGCTATTCAAGGATATTTTGGAAGATTTGTAAAGTCGATAAAAGGAGATTATTTTTCTATAATTGGAATGCCTAAGGCATCAGTATATAAATACGTTAGTGAATATTTGAAAGAAAGAAAATAATGATATTAGAAATAGTTATAGTATCGCTGCTTCTAGTGATGTCTATCCTAAACTCAATAATATATAAGAAGACACAAAACATAATTAAGATGATAATTGGTGTTGTGTGTTCTTTGCTGTACTTTGCGTTTAAGTTCATAGTTGTGCTTAATCCATTTATGACATATTATTTGATTTTATGCGTTTTGTTAACTATAGTTCAAGCGCTGTTCTTTATTCCTAAAAAAGTCACTAAAAATATCACAGAATATGACTATTTTGATCTTGAAAAATCATATTATTCATTAAAGGACGACAAAGAGAAATTAAGACAGCGATTCATTTCCACAATCAATCTAATTGATGAAGGAATAATATTCTATGAAAATGGAGCAAATGATGTAATATTATCAGATTACGCTCATGAGATATTTGGTGGTAAACAGAGCCTTACACTTGAAGAACACGCTTTAAATGTTAACCAGATAGATAGAGCTGAATATTTGAATACTATTAGAAATGTATCAAAAAAGAACCTCAAATATGAGATCAAATATAGAGTATCTAAAAATGGTGAAGTATTATGGGTTTGTGAAAGAGGAAACTATATTGGAGTAGATAATAAAAAATCCATAATAGCGACAATTAAACCACTAGATATAAAGCTATATAAGGCATCATCATATTTCGATATAGATTCTTTATATGGCGAAGAGAAGATGTATCCTTTATTAAAGGATTATAGAGATAATAAGAGGCCATTCACATTTGTTTATTTTGAATTAACCAATATCCCAGTAATAAATTCTAAATATTCTAGAGAAGTTGGTAGTCTAGTTATGAATGATTACCTTAAATTTATGAAGAATAGATATCAAAGAGATATCAATAAATTCTATAGAGTATCGGGAATTAGATTTATATTCATTATTGATAACGAACACGACTATGAACAATTCCATAATGACTTAATAAACAACCAATCTGAAATATATAATACTAGAATGCAGATATCTGGTATTAAAGATGTGGTAATACCTAATTTTGGTGTAGTAAACATTCAAGGTAATAGACCTGTCGATTCCCTTGATTTATATAAACTTGCGACTAGACTACTAGATGAAGCAATAGAATCTAACAGAAGAAGCTATTCTATATTTGGAGAATAACATATGAAATACGATTGTATACTTTTAGCAGGCGGCAGTGGAGAAAGAATGGGCTTAGAGTACAATAAAGTGCTTTACCCAGTCAAAGGAAAGAAAGAACTATTTAGGTATTCCCTAGATTTCTTTATAAAAGATCAAGAATGTGAAAAAATCATTCTAGTTTCAAATCATACTGATATGGAATATTTTTGGGATCATATTCTTGATAAAAAGGTAAAGATAGTTGAAGGAGGACATACTAGAAGTGATTCAGTTAGAAGTGGATTAGCTTTAGTAGATAATGAGTATGTTTTAATCCATGATTCAGCTAGACCAATGCTATATAAAGAAGATATTAAAAAATTACTAGATGAAGCTATAAAAAACGGTGGAGCTACTTTGGCTAATAGAGTATACAATACCGTATCTCAAGTTGATGAAAAAGAAAACATCAAAGATTATTTAGATAGAGATAAGCTCGCATCTATTATTACGCCTCAAGCGTTTTATTCTCCTATGCTAAAAGCGTGTTACGCAAAATATAGAGATCAGTCTTTTTCAGATGATACCCATCTATTTAGAATGAATGGTAGAAGCGTTAAAGTTGTGTTTAGCGATAATTTATCTATTAAAGCGACTAAACAATCAGATTTAAAAATGTTGGAGGCGATCCTAAAATGATGAGAATAGGCACTTCATTTGATTTTCACCCATTTAAAGAAAATAGAGACTTCATTTTAGGTGGAGTTAAAATTCCATATGAACTTGGTTTAGATGGAATTAGCGATGCGGATTGTTTGTATCATTCAATCGCTGAATCTATTCTTGGAGCCTTAGCTTTAGGAGATTTAGGAACATATTTTAAAGCGAAAGAGTCTAAGGATATGGATTCAAAACTTATAGTAGAAAAATGTGTAAATATGATGAAAGAAAAGAATTATCATGTGGTTAATATCGATTCGATGATTCTTTTAGAAAATCCTAAATTAAAGGATTATATATTAATGATGAGAGAGAATATTTCTAAATTATTAGAAATTCCTCTTGATTGTGTATCTGTTAAAGCCACTACAATGGAACGTTGTGGTATAATAGGAAAGGGCGAAGGATGCGCCACTAATACAGTGGTGTTAATAGAAGAAAATTATGAATAATGTTGAGACAGAATACGGAACTTTTGAACTATTAAAAGATGATATGAATACATTTAACGTTGTTGATTTCAATAAGAAATATGTTGAAATCTTAGGCAGATATGAATTCATTGTTGGTGATTATTTTCAGGAACTTCTACGTTTAAAAGGTTTTAAAACTAAAGATAAAAATAGAATACCAGATTATATAAATGAATACTGTTCACTAGATTCTAATTATTTTATATTAAGAAATCCTAATTTTGACGAGAATCTAGAAGTGAGTGAGGAATAAAAATGGAAGAAAACAAAGATAGTGTTTTAGATACTAATGATATTGAGATGCAGATAATTCAAATCATCGATAGAATAAGACCTTTTATTCAAAGAGATGGTGGAGATTTAAGACTTGTAAAATATGAAAATGGTATCGTATATATTAAATTATATGGAGCATGTGTAGGATGTGGATTCATCGATTCAACCCTTTATGATGGAGTCGAAAGCATATTAAAAGATGAAATACCAGAAGTAGTAAAAGTTGTTAATGTTGATAGTTTAGATTTAGAAAATGAAAATATTGAGGATAATTAATTATGTTTAATGCGAAATTTGATAGTGCTTATAATTTTTTAACAGATGATGAATTAAATAGCGCAAGAATGGACGCAAGCGCTGCGTTCGACACACTAATGAATAAAAGCGGAGAAGGATCAGATTTTTTAGGATGGTTAGGATATCCTAATAATTATGATAAAGAAGAATTCTCTAGAATTAAAAAAGCCGCTCATACTATTGAAAGAACATCTGAAGTTTTAGTAGTTGTGGGGATTGGTGGATCATATCTAGGCGCTAGAGCTGTAATAGAAGCTTTATCGCCATATTTTGAAAAGAGAGGAATGGAAATAATCTTCGCTGGTAATTCTATTTCATCAACTTATTTAACTAGATTAAAAGATTATTTATGGGATAAGGATTTCGCTGTTAACGTTATTTCTAAAAGTGGAACTACTACAGAACCAGCTATAGCGTTCCGTTTCTTATATGAGCTTTTAAAGAAGAAATACATGAAAGATGAATTAACTGAACATGTATTCATCACTACTGATAAAGCTAAAGGTGCTTTAAGAGAAATAGGCGTTAAAAATGATTATGAAATGTTTATAGTTCCTGATGATATGGGCGGAAGATATTCTGTATTTAGTGGTGTAGGTTTACTTCCAATCGCTGTTGCGGGATTAAATATAGATAAGTTAATGGAAGGCGCAAAAGAAGCCGCAAATAACTTATCTATAAAGAATAATAACCCTGCGATAGAATATGCCGCTATAAGAAACGCTTTATATAGAAAAGAATTTAACATTGAATTATTAGAATCATATGAACCATCATTAACATATATTGTTGAATGGTGGAAACAACTCTTTGGAGAATCTGAAGGTAAAGAACACAAAGGAATTTGGCCATCAGGAGCTTTATTTACTACTGATCTACATTCTCTTGGTCAATATATTCAAGAAGGAAGAAGAAACCTATTTGAAACAGTAATAGATATTGAAACCCCTTCAGCTGATTTAGACATTCCATTTGATAGAGATAATCTTGATGGATTAAACTATCTAGCAGGTAAAACAATCGATTATGTTAATAAACAGGCTATGAAAGCTACATGTAAAGCTCATGAAGATGGTGGTGTTCCACAAATTGTTTTATCTATAGATGAATTAAATGAACATAATCTTGGCTATTTATTATATTTCTTTATGGTATCTTGTGCAGTAAGTGGATATACACTTGGTGTAAATCCATTCAATCAACCTGGTGTTGAAGAATATAAAAAGAATATGTTTATCAATTTAGAAAAGCCTGGTTATACTAAATAGAAAAGAGCTCCCTCTTTTCTATTTAAAGAAAACCAAAATTAACAATTGACAATAACCTTTATTGTGGTAAAATAATTAATGCGTGAAAGTGTCTTGCGCCCATAGCTCAATTGGATAGAGCGTTTGACTACGGATCAAAAGGTTG
>AUXO015488723.1_pt1 | contig 11650 bp, 8 predicted proteins | sample 768731 | NCBI WGS metagenome assembly AUXO01 (sample SAMN02715735, study PRJNA202380) | gut metagenome | biome: sheep rumen | host: Ovis aries | place: New Zealand: Palmerston North | reverse complement strand
ACAATGCTTTATCAACCAATTATAGGGCCTTTACCAGTAATGTTATATTTTTCATTATGGTCAGATTTAGACAAGTCAGAATTAATGAGTACAGAACACACACATCATCATTTAGCAACCAATATGCAAATGTCACTAAATGAACTAGCAGACGCTAGGAGAAAATTAGAAGCCATAGGGTTATTAAAAACATTTTATAAAGAAGAAAATGTTAATACTTACATTTACCAATTATTTTCTCCAATAAAACCAAGTGATTTTTTTAATCACCCTATCCTAAATGTTGTACTATATAACAACACCGGAAAAAAAGAATATGAAAAGTTAAAAAACTATTTCAAAATGCCTAGAATAAATACCTCTAACTTTGAAGATATTACTGTATCTTTCACAGATGTATTTAGTTCAGTACCTCTAACGTCATACGATGTAGTAAATGACGATATAAGAAAAACCAATATAAGAAAGTTAAATATAGATACAAATTTTGATTTTGAATTTTTAGAAAGTTCCTTACCAAAAAGTTTAGATAAGAGCAAAATATTTACCAAAGAAATAAAAGAATTAATTATTCAATTATCTTATCTATATCAATTAGATGTAGTAAAAATGCAAGATATTTTACCGATATGTCTAACAGAAAGAGGAACTATCAACAAAGAAGAACTTCGAAAAACATGCCGAAATTATTATACATTTGACAATCATGGATTATTACCAACAATTGTTTTCAATACTCAACCAGAATATTTAAAGAAACCACCGGGTGATACATCAAGAAGAGCTAAAATAATATATACTTTTGAGTCAATTAATCCATATGAATTATTAAAAAGTAAAAACAATGGAGCTGAACCAACTGAACGGGATCTAAAATTAGCCGAGGATTTAATTATAAAATATGGACTAAACTGTGGAGTAGTAAATGTATTGATAGATTATATATTAAAAACACAAGATAACAAATTAAACAGAAAATTAGCAGAAGCTATTGCGGGGCAATGGCAAAGAAACAAAGTAGAAACAGTAGATGAAGCTATGAAATTAGCGGAGAAACATTATAAACAATACAAGAAAAAATCTGCAACCTCTACTACGGTTAAACAAAGAATAATGAAAGAAGAAAAAATACCAGAATGGCTTAATAAAGAAATAGATAAACAAGAAGCATCAAAAGAAGAACAAGATGAAATGAATAATTTATTAAGTAAATATCAATAGAAAGAAGGTGTTTCATGAAAAAACCAGAAGAATTAACTAGCTACTATCATATAGATATAGACAAACTAAAAAAAGATTATGAAGAAGCTATCAGCAATAATAAGACATTAAAAAAACTAGTTGATTCCTTAGATTTACCAGATGAATATCTTATGAAATATACTTCTTCTTTAGAAGAAACATCAAAAGAACTTAATAACTGTAAAAAATGTAAAAATTTATTAGAATGTAAAAATTCCTATCAAGGTCACGTATTTTACCCAGAATTATTAAGTAATAACCTAGTTTTTGATTACATACCATGCAAATATCAAAAACAATATGAAGAACAAAATAAGTATAAAAATAACATCTATTTATTTGAAGTACCAAAAGAAATTAAAGAAGCCAGCATGAAAGAAATAGATTCAAGCAATAAAGCAAGATTTGAAATTATTAAATGGCTAATAAATTTCTTAGAAACATATCAGCCCAAAATAGGTATGAAAGGATTATATTTAAATGGAGCATTTGGGTGTGGGAAAACATATTTAATCTCAGCCTGTCTAAATGAACTAGCTAAAAAAGACCATAAGATAGCCATTATTTATTATCCAGAATTTTTAAGAAGTCTTAAAGAATCCTTTGGTGACTATGAAACCTACAGTGAAAAATTTAGACTAATTAAAAATGTAGAAATACTTTTAATAGATGATATAGGAGCAGAAACAATGACTGAATGGTCAAGAGATGAAGTCTTAGGAACAATACTACAATACAGAATGCAAGAAGGATTAACAACATTTTTTACATCCAACTTAACAATAAATGATTTGGAAGAACATTTCAGTATTTCCACAAAAGGTGTGGAAAAAGTAAAAGCAAAAAGAATTATTGAAAGAATAAAAAAACTAACAACAGAAATGACCTTAGTTAGTGAAAATAGAAGAAAATAAGAATAAATTGGAAGGAAAGTGAGGAATATATGAAAAATACAATAGTAGAGGATTTTATAGATGAAAAGGGAAACAAGTCCGAAATAATCATCACATCAGAAGGAAAAGGAAAAGTAAACTTAAAATCAAATTATAAATTACAAGCACCAGAATTTAACAACAAATATATGAAAAAAGGCGCAAAAGCAAAAGGAATATTAACTTCAGATATTGGTGTAAAGAGTGAAGGTTTTGCTCCAATTATTACACTTGCTTCATTAATTGCAATTGGTGCAGCAATAGTGGCCTTATTGATGTGGAGATTATAAAACATAATCTCTTTTTTTCATAATTACAGAAAGGATGATTAATAATGAAATATGTAGCTCTTCAAGTAAAAACTTGCTATTCTATCCTAGAAAGCCTAAATCAAATACCAAAATTAGTGAAAAAAGCATCTTCGTTAGGATACAACGCTTTAGCAATTACTGATGATAATAATATGTTTGGAGTACCACAATTTTATCAAGAATGCAAGAATAATAATATTAAACCAATCATAGGAATAGAACTAACTATTCAAGAAAAAAACATACTATTATTTGCTATAAATAACAATGGATATAAAAATTTAATAAAACTATCAACAATCAAATCAGAAAGAGATATTACAATAGAAGATTTAAAAGAGTACAAAGATAATGTATTGTTAGTGTTACCATTCCGTGATTATGATGAAGAAATATATAACATTTACACCAATAAATATATAGGATATAGCAACATAGAAGAAAGAAATAATATAGAAAAAAAAGACAAAATATTAATAAATGATGTTTCTTATTTAGAAAAAGATGACTATAAATACATAGATTATCTCTATATGATAAAAGAATTAAAAGTATTAGGTGAATATGAATTAGGCACTCACGTAAATAAACATTTGTTAAATGAAGAAGAGGTAAAAGCAATATCTTTAGAAGAAGATATTGCCAAAACAGAAGAAATAGCTAGTTTATGTAATGTAGAACTAAATTACACAGAAGGATTATTACCCATCTATGACGAATCAAAAAATGCATATGAATATTTAAAATATTTATGTAACAAAGGCCTAAACCGTAGATTACAAAATAACGTACCAGAAAAATATAAGGAAAGACTTGAAACTGAATTAAATATCATAAAGCAAATGGATTTTTGTAATTATTTTCTAGTCGTATGGGATTATGTAAAGTATGCCAAACAAAATAATATTTTAGTAGGACCAGGCAGGGGATCAGCAGCAGGCAGCTTAGTAAGTTATACTTTAGGAATTATAGATATAGACCCAATAAAATATGATTTACTATTTGAAAGGTTTCTAAATCCTGAAAGAATAACCATGCCCGATATTGATGTTGACTTTGACAGTAGAAAACGACAAGATGTGATAAATTATGTTATTAACAAGTATGGTGAAAAAAAAGTAGCAGGTATTATAACATTTGATACATTAGCATCCAAACAAGTAATAATAGATGTAGCACGTATTTTAGAATTATCCGTTATTGAAACAGATACAATAACAAAACAAATATATCCAAAAGAAACACTTGAAGAAAATTTAAAAAATAATCTAAAACTAAATAGAATGGTAAATGATAATCCAAAGTATCAAAAATTATTCAATATTGCAAAAAAATTAGAAGGATTACCAAGAAATATAGGTATTCATGCTTCTGGAATTGTCATGTCAAGTAAAAACATTGACGAGACAATTCCCTTATATAAAAATCCAAGAGGAATATATACAACAGCTTATTCTATGAATTATTTAGAACCATTAGGACTATTAAAAATGGATTTTTTAGGTATATCTAACTTAACATTAATTCAAGAAGTATTAACAAACATAAGAGAAAAAGAAAATATTAATATAACTTTCTCTAATATTCCAATGAACGATAAAAAAACATTTGAATTATTTAAAAATGTCCAAACAGATGGAATCTTTCAATTTGAATCATACGGAATGAGAAGATTCCTAGAAAAATTAAAAATATCATCATTTGAAGATATTGTAGCTGCACTAGCACTATATAGACCAGGTGCAATGGATTTTATAGATAACTATATAAAAAGAAAAGAAGGACAAGAAATAGTAGAATATCTTGATCCTTCACTAGAACCAATATTGAAATCTACCTATGGTATTATAATTTATCAGGAACAAATTATGCAAATAGCTCAAGCATTTGCTGGATATACTCTAGGAGAAGCCGATATTCTAAGAAGAGCTATATCTAAAAAGAAGGAAAGTATCCTGATAAAAGAAAAACCAAAGTTTATCGAAAGAAGCATTCAAAAAGGTCATAGTAAAGAAATATCAGAAGAAATATATCAATTAATACTAAAATTTGCTAATTATGGATTTAATAAATCGCATTCTGTCGGCTATGCAAATGTAGCCTATAAGATGGCCTTTTTAAAGGTATACTTTTTCCAATATTTCGAAACAGCAATACTAAATAACGTAATAGGAAACGAAGAAAAAGCCAAAAATTATTTAGCTGAACTAAAAAAACATAATATAAAAATACTACCACCAGATATCAATGAAAGCACAGAAAAATACGAAGTAACAAACAACTGTGTAAGATGTCCACTTTCAATTATAAAAAACATAGGTAGCCAAGTAATAAAAGAAATATTAAAACAAAGAGAAGAGTCTCCATATCAAGATTTTACCGATTTTGTAGTAAAGAACTATGAAAAAGGAATCAATAAAAAGAAACTAACAAGCTTAATAAATGCTGGGTGTTTCGATAGTTTAGGTGTTAACATTCCTACACTACTAAACAATTTAGATAGCATTATTAATTATGCTGAATTAATGCAAGATGCAGGAATGATCGAACTATCAAAGCCATCACTTATTAAAGTACCAGATCTTTCAGAAGAAGAAAAAATACAAATTCAACTAGATTCATTTGGCTTTTATCTAAGTAATCACCCAACCAACAGTTATAAAGAAGCTAATGATATTTCCACAAAGGAAATATCCAACTATTTTGATAAAAATATAACACTAGTATTAATAATAGATAACATAAAAGAAATAACTACAAAAAAGAATGATATCATGGCCTTTGTAACCGCATCTGACGAATTCGGTAAAGTATCTTTAACATTATTTCCAACCACATACAAAGAATATAACAATATAAAAAAGAAAGATGTAGTCAGAATCTATGGGCATGTAGAAAAAAGATTTGACCAATATCAAATAGTTGTAAACAAAATAAATATACTAAAATCTAATTGAAAATAATAAGAATATATGATATTCTCAAAGTAAAGGTAGGTGTAAGGTGGAAACAAATGAACAAAAAAAAGTCAGAATAGGTAAAGAATTAAAAATAATTAAAGAAACCTATGGAGAAGATTTTTCTAGATTCTGTCGAAGTAAATTCCAAATAATACTAAATTACCCAGGTCTATTACCACAAATACTTCTATCTCATTTTGCACCTAATAGATTTTTACTAAGTGATATTAGAGATGGTTTTAACGCAAATGAACGTGAAAAAATTTTTATTACATCTATAAAACAAGCAGCAATAGATATAATTGGTTATGATATATTTGCACACGAAATAGTCGATACAGGGAAATCTGTAAAAGAATTACTCGGAGAAGCTGGATATGATTTTTATGAATGTACTACAGATGGGGAAAATCCAGAATCCAAAAGTGACATTCAATATTTTAGAAGATATTACAGAACAATTCCAGATGAAGTCGTCTGTACAATAAAAAATGGAGGAAGATTAAAAATGCGTCATGTTTTTTGGATAGTAAAAAAAGACGTTGATATAATAAAACCATCTCAAACTCCAGAAAGAGAGGATGACTATAGCAAATCAGTATTAAGTATTCAATTTGATAGAGACACTAACGAAGTAGAAATCATCAGTAGATATAATCATACGGTTACCAGTCCAAATAGCACATGTGATAATGATTTGGAAGAAATTTGGCCTGGATTAACAAAAGCATTTGAAAAAGATTATGGGCTAGTAGCAGTAAAAAGAAAACAACCAAATCACGCACTAAAAGATATGCTGGATGGATATATAAAAGACAATACAGGAAAATATCACAAAGTAAACCATTACATTAACGGAATTGCATATTGTATCAATAATATCATAATAGACGGAGAAGGAAATGTAATAGTATTAGACAAAAGCAGATATATCCTAATAGACTACTTCATCTTTGATAAATTAGAAAGAAAAATATATCCATTTGATAGCCAAATAAAAGATCCATTCTTAGATGCTTTCATTAATTTAAGTGAGATAAGAATAGATGAAAATAAAAAAGAAAGAAAAACCAGAATAATAGATGAATTAGATAGAGAAACAGGAATAAGAACGATAAGAATAAAACAAATTGGTGAAAAAGACATAATCATCAAAATAGATGAAAGAGGAAGAATAATAAGCTATGATAATAAAAATTTAACATCCATAGAAGAAAGATTTTTGGAATTTAATACAACATTAAAAAATATAAATATCCCAAACGGAACAAAAATAGATTACACCAAACAAGCATATCGCTTTGTAAAATTATTGGACAATAAATATGTATCTGATAAAAACGGAAATCTATATAAATGTAATTATCGTATAAACGGAATTACTTATTGTAGTGATAACACAATAATAGATAAAGAAGGAAATGTAATAGTACTAGATACAAACAGATATATATTGATAGATTATTTTATCTTTGATAAACAAGAAAAGAAAATATATCCATATGATAATAGCATAAAAGATTCATTTTCAGATATGTTAGAAGGATTAAATCAAGAAGATATTAATATAATTGAGACAATAGATGAAAAAACAGGAATAAAATTAATAATAATAAGACAACAAGGAAAAGAAGATATAATAATAAAAACAAATGAATATGGACAAATAATAAGCTATGAAAATAAGATGATTAAAACAATAGGAGATAATTTTTTAAATTATAATACTCAAATAGAAAACATTAATTTACCAAACGTTGAAGAAATAGGTAATAATTTTTGTAACAAAAAAGAATTATTAAAAAGAATAAACTTACCAAGCGTAAAAAAAATAGGAGAAGCCTTCTGCGAACACTGTAAAAATCTATCAACAATTAATATTCAAAATGTAGAAACAATAGGAGATTACTTTTGCAACGATTGTAGCTTATTAACTGATTTAATGATTCCAAATGTAAGAAAAGTCGGAAAATATTTTTGCTACGATTGCAATCAATTAACAAAAGTTGACTTACCAGAAGTAAAAGAAATTGGCGACAGTTTCTGCAAAGAATGTGAAAAGATGACAAGTATTAATATTCCAAACGCAGAAACAATAGGTAATGACTTTTGCAGGCATTGTAGCTTATTAACTGATTTAATGATTCCAAATGTAAGAAAAATTGGAAGGAATTTTTGCGACGATTGTAGTCAATTAACAAAAGTTGACTTACCAAAAGTAAAGGAAATAGGAGATTCTTTTTGTGAACATTGCCCATCACTAGCCAGTATAAGCATGAAAAGTATAGAAGTAATAGGCGATGACTTTTGTAAAGAATTTAAGTCATTAAAAAATATAGAATTACCAAGCGTAAAAATAATAGGAGAAGCCTTTTGTGAAGGATGTGAAAAATTAACAAGTATTAATATCCCAAATGTTAAAAAAGTAGGAGAATCATTTTGCAAAAGTTGTGAATCCCTAATTAAAGTAGAATTACCAAATGTAGAAATAATAGGAGATTATTTCTGTTATCGATGCAGTTCTTTAACAGAAATAAATCTTCAAAAATCAAAAAACATTGGAGCATACTTTTGCGAATATTGTCAATCACTAAAAAAAGTAGAATTACCAAATGCAGAAACAATAGAAAGAGATTTTTGTTATCGATGCAGTTCTTTAAGACTAGTATCAGCCCAAAAAGCAAAAGAAATTGAGAGCAGTTTTTGTAATGATTGCGAATCATTAACAGAGATTAATTTACCAAATGTAGAAGAAATTAAAGATAAATTTCTAGATATTAGTCTCTTTAAAAGTAAAAGAGGCAACCAAGCATTAAAAATAATTTTACCACGACTAATAAAGGCAGGCTTTTATTTCTTACAAGGACAACCTGTATCAGAGTTATATCTACCAAAGGCAAAAACTATAGGGAGTATAGATGAAGAAAGTTTAGATAGAACATTAATCAAACTATGTACACCAAATTTATCTAATAAATCCCTAAAAGAAACTTTAGAAAAAATTGCCAAAAACAATAATGGAGCAATTAGTAGAATAATAAACTTAAAAATTTATAGAGTGTTAGAAAAATTTAAGCTCATAAAGAATAAAATATCAGCAATAGTAAAGAAAGGAGAACAAAATGAAGAAGTTAGAAATAATAGGCATAGATAATTATTTATACACATTAAAAGATGAAGAGAACAAAATTTATAAATTTACATTTGAATTTCATGATATAGAAACACTACCAAAAATAAATGAATATATATATATGTCTGATGAACTATTAGATATAAATTATAAAGAATACAGTAATTTTTATGCCTTTGGCTCATTAGAAGATACATCAGGAAGAAAAGTAGATGGCGATAAAAATATCCAAGATGTAATCGCAGTTCAAACAGACACTAAAAAGAAATACTTAAAGAGATTATATGGATAAAAGAGGTAATAATATGAGTATTAGTGAACTAAAAGAAATTCAAAAAAGAGTAATTAAAAAAAATAAAATAATAAATTATATATTTTTAATACTTACAGCTATAATATTATTACCAGTAATAATACAAAAGATTTATACACTAATAAATAATAATACGTACCTACAAATGCACTTTTTTATTAGTTCGTTTATTCAATTAACCTTTATAATAGTTTTTATATTAATTATTTTTATATTTACTAAAAATATCTTTTTAGCAAAAGATACAGCAATATTTAATAAGAATTATAAACAATTATTTGTATTAGATGCATTAAAACAAATATTTGAAGATTTAAAATATGATTCAAATACAAAATATATTGATAATGATTTTGATAAATATAAAATACTTTATCAAGGAGATAGTAACTCATCAAACGACTCTATTACAGGAAAATATAAAAACATTAAATTTGAGCAAGAAGATATACATATTGAAAAAAAAGAAGAATACAAAGATAGCGATGGAGATACAAAGGAAAGATGGGTAACTATATTTTTAGGTAGATGGATGAATTATGACTTTAATAAAGATTTTAAAACAAATGTTATTGTCTGTGACTCAATATTTTATACAGGATCATGGAATTATAAAAAAGTAAAAATGGAGGATGAGGAATTTAATAAAATTTTTAGAGTTTATGCTGAGAATGAACATGAAGCCTTCTATATTTTAACTCCACATTTTATGGAAAAGCTAAAAAAAATAAAGAATATATTAAATTGCCCAATCACATTTGGTTTTATTGATAGTAAATTATATATAGCACTTAACAATAACGAAGACTCATTTGAATATAATATATTAAAACCAATCAATGAAGAAGAGATTAGAGAAAATATACTAAAAGATATAAAAGTTATTACTGATTTTGTTGATGAATTAAATTTAGATAATGACTTATTTAAGAAAGGAGTATAAGATGAATCCACTTTATATTTTAATAATTGTGACAATCATATTATTAATGATAGTTATATGGTATATTTCTATTTCAAATAAAATAAAAAGAGCATCAATTAAAATTGAAGAATCTATATCAGGAATAGACGTAGCTTTAACTAAAAGATATGATATTTTAACTAAGATGATTGAAGTAGTAAAAGGATATGCTAAACATGAAAAAGAAACATTATTTAAAGTAATGGAACTTCGAAAAAATATGAACATTAAAGAACTAACTGAAGTTAATAGTAATATGAATGAAAATTTAAAAAAAGTAGATGTTATTGTAGAAAACTATCCAGACTTAAAAGCAAATGAAAACTTTATATTACTCCAAAAGGCTATTGTTGATGTAGAAGAACATTTACAAGCAGCAAGAAGATTATATAATGCTAATGTATCTTCATATAACCAATTAATCCTTTCCTTTCCATCTAATATAGTAGCTAAAAATATGAATGCAAAAGAAAAAGAATTTTTTGAAGCAAATAAAGATGCAAAAGAGAATATAAAGATTAATATTTAAGTAATACCAAAAAGATATCCCTAGAATAAATTAAAGGGATATCTTTTTGGTATGTCTAACTCAAATATTAATTTTTCTTTTGTAACAGGATGTTCAAAAGATAATTTTTTAGCAAATAAAGCTACACTAGTCTTATTATCACTATTAGAATTATATTTAGCATCTCCAACAAGTGGAAAACCATGTGAAGAAAATTGAACCCTAATCTGATGACTTCTTCCAGTTTTTAAATCAATTTCAACTAAACTAAATTTTTCATTATAGCCAATTCGTTTAAATTGAAGTATGGCTTCTTTACCATGTTCTTTATCGGTAACATAAGACTGATTTTTCTTTTTATCTTTAAACAAGTAATCTGTCCATTGGCAACTATCAGGTACCTTACCTTCTACAACTGCAACATAAGTTTTCTTCAATAAATGGTTTTGTACTTGTTGGCTAAGCCTACTAGCCGCCTTACTAGTTTTAGCAAACACCATAACCCCACCAACAGGTCTATCTAATCTATGAACAAGACCAAGATATACATTACCAGGTTTATGATATTTTTCTTTCAAATAATTCTTTAACATATTTAATAAATCAATATCTTTCGATTCATCCTCACAAACAGGAACATTAATAGGCTTTTCAACTACTAATAAATGATTGTCTTCATATATAATATTAATCTTTTGTAACTCTGCCATAAATACCACAAGGAAGCACCAAGTTATTTTCTTGAATTGGTAATCCTATCTCCCCAGTTTCAACATTACAATCATTAAAAGTAAGTTTTAAAATATTATGTAAAGAAGTTGGACTAACACCCGTAGTATAAGAATTAATAAGTAAGAAAGAAAAATCATTATCTAACACGTCTTTAGATTTTAACAATAATTCTTGCAAATTATCCTCAAGACGCCATACTTCTCCTTTAGGACCTCTACCATAACTTGGAGGATCCATAATAATTCCGTGATAAGTTCTTCCACGTCTTTTTTCTCTTTCCAAAAACTTAATAACATCGTCCACAATAAAACGTATCTTATTATCCTCTAAACCAGACAATTTCATATTTTCTTTCGCCCATTCAACCATACCTTTAGCAGCATCAACATGTACAACTTCACTTGCACCTGCGCTAGATGCTGCCATTGTAGCACACCCAGTATAAGCAAATAAATTTAAAACCCTAAATTCACTTTGCTTAGAATTATTTATTTTCTCCATGACGTAGTCCCAATTAACAGCTTGTTCAGGAAAAATACCTGTATGTTTAAAATT
>AUXO016666674.1_pt1 | contig 11651 bp, 16 predicted proteins | sample 768731 | NCBI WGS metagenome assembly AUXO01 (sample SAMN02715735, study PRJNA202380) | gut metagenome | biome: sheep rumen | host: Ovis aries | place: New Zealand: Palmerston North | reverse complement strand
AAACTTGGGAATTATACAAAGAATTTTCTTATTACACTTTGTTTTCTTCCTATGCTTGTTAGTCTTGTTCTTTTATGTGTGAATGGTAGCGTTGGTACAAGTATTGCAATACTTGGAGTATTTAGTCTTGTTCGTTTTAGAAGTATTCAAGGAAATTCTAAAGAAATTTTATATATTTTCTATTCAATGGCAATTGGTCTTTTAGTTATTTCTGGAAATGTTTTATTTGCAATTATTGTTAGTGTTATTATTGGTCTTTTGATACTTTTATTTAATAATTTAAATATTTTTGAGGAAAGGAAGGTAGATAATTTAAAAATTACTGTTCCAGAAGATTTAAATTATGATGATGTTTTTGATAGTATTTTAAAGCTTTATTGTGATTCTTATGAGCTTACAAGAATTAAAACATCTAATATGGGTACTTTATTCGAACTTTCATATAATGTTATGCTTAGAAAAGGTGTAAAGACTAAGGAACTTTTAGATTCTATAAGAAGTAAAAATGCAAATTTAAATGTTTCTATTAATATGACAGATGATTCTGACTTAAGACTATAAACAAAAAGAAGAGCTTTTATGCTCTTCTTTTTTAAATATATGTATCATACATAAGTCCTGTTTCGAACTTAGAAAGCGAACTTTGTTTTTCATATCTTTTAAAATTGTTGATAAAATTATTTGTATCTTCTAATACCAAATCAATTGTCTTTTCAAGACTTTTTATTCCTGTCTTTGCATTTTCTTTGTCTTCTTTAGAAGATTCTTCAAATACATTTCTATTTATATCGAATAAATTGTTTTCGTTTCTTTCTATTCCAATCTTTTTAAATATGTTTTCTTTTTCTTTTAATTGTTCTTCTAAAATTTTATTGTATTTCTCAAATTCACTTGGATTTGATTTTTCTTCCATCTTTTTCATTTCATTGTATTTTTCAAAAAATGTTACAATAGAACCATCTTTTACTTCTTCATTTATATTTGTTTTTATTTCAGTTAGTTCGGTTTTCATTTTTCTAACTGAATTAGACATTCTAAGGTTATTATTTAAAATTCTATTTCCTTTAGGGAGTTTTTTTACTTCTGAATCTTTATATGCTCTTTTTACTTTGTTAAAATCTATAGAAATATATTCGCTTGTACTGTTTACAGATGTAATATTCATACAAAAAACCTCCTTTCAGAAATAGTTCTTCTATTTATATAATAACATTTTTATATAATAAATGTCAATTTTTGTTTAAATTTTTGTTTATTATGATAAAATATTCTTAAGAAAAATTTGGAGGGTATTTTATGAAGCTTGTATTTATTTTTGGACCTGCTGCTGTTGGAAAGATGACTGTTGGTCAAGAACTTGCAAAGATTACAGGACTTAGACTTATGCATAATCACGTTGTTATAGAACCTGTTTTGGAAGTTTTTGGTGAATTTGATATAGAGACAATTTTTGAAATTAGAGAACTTATGTGGAGAAAGTTTGCAAAAACTGATAATAAAGGACTTATTATTACTTTGATGCTCGATTTTAGTATTGATTATGAAGTTGAATATCTTGATTATATTATTGGTTTATTTGATAATCCTGAAGTTTATGGAGTTGAACTTTCTGCTGATTTTGAAACAAGAATGGAGAGAAATCATACAGAAAATAGACTTTTAAACAAAGCTTCAAAAAGAGATTTAGAAGCCTCTGATTTAAGAGTAAAGATGGAAGAAATTTCTCATAGATGCAATACACTTGAAGGTGAAGAACCTTTTAAAAATTACATAAAGATAGATAATACAAATATTCCTCCTAATGAAGTTGCTGCGATTATAAAAGAGAAATTTAATTTATAATAGATTAAAAATATATTTATTTTGAAAGGATTTTTTATGAATAGAGATGATATTGTTTATGCTATTCAAAATCGTTTTTTGCTTGAGGCTTTTTATATGTCTCCTGAAAGGTTTTTAATAGATTTTGGAAGAGCAGGTGCTAGTTGTTTTGTTAGCTTTTTTGATTATATGTGTAAGGATTATGGTGAGAATCCTTTTTCTGAGGATGATTTAGAAGTAAAAACTTACAAAGCTAATGGTTCTTATGTTTTAGAACTTACTTATAAGGAGATAGCAAAGTCTGTTCATCCTTATAATACAAAGAATTATTTTATCTTTAATGAAGAAATGCAAAAGGCTCTTGTTTTTTCAATTGAAAAAGCAGGAACTGCAGAAATAATTAAACTTAGAAATATTTTTGGGAAAGATAGTCAGGAATATAAAGATAGTTTTGATTGTGTTTTTATTTGTGCTGTTGGTCCAAAGAATAGACTAAATCTTGCTAATGTTCCAGAAAATTCAGACTTTTTACCATTTATAATGACTGCATTTGAAGAAATTTTAATAAATTAAAAAAGAGAGCTAAAAGCTCTCTTTTTATTTTTCTTTATTTTCTTCAGGTACTTCTTTTTGTTCATTTAATGTTCCCCAAAGTTTAAATTGTGTACCTTCATCTAAATATTTCTCAACATTTTCAATAAGAACTAAATTTTCACCTTGTTTTCCAAATGTGTAAGATTTTTCTTCTGTTATTGTAAGAATTACTCTATTATGTGCAATATGATATTGTCCGTTATATGTATAGGTTTTAGCTACTCTAAACTGGAATGTTTTATCATCATTTAGAGTTAATTGAGGTACGAAAGTGTCTCCTTCTTTTGGAGTTCCTATATAAATTCCGTAATCAATATCTGTAAATTCATCGAATTTTGAAGCACTTGGTTTTTTACCTTTTACTATAAAAACTCCAATTATAGCAACTATTACAAGTAGAAATATAATTATAATTTTTATATTTGGAGCTTTCGTTTTCTTTTTTTTCTTATCTTTTTTCATTATGGTTTACATATTCCACAAGGGCTGTATCCTGCATTTATCAGTTCTTCTCTTGTGGCTATTACATCCTTTCTATTTTTATCTGATGGTAACTTAGTGCAAGTTTCTAAGTGGAATTTATTTGATGATGTATTTAGTATATAATTTTTTTCTTCCACATTTGTTTCTAACAATATATTATTCTCTTCTTCTTCTATTATTTCATAATCTTCTGTTGAATAAGCTCTATTGTTTCCTGTTTTATAATCGATAACTACATTTGGTTGTACGTTAAAAGCATATACACAAAAAGACAAATTATTATCTTCTACTGAAGATGCTTCCATTAGAAGTCCATTACAAAGGAGATTTTCTCCTTCGAAAATAGGAGTTACTCTATATAATACGTGGTTTGAAGTTTCTTTTACATAGTTTGCTATTTTATTTTCCCATTCAAGCATTCCATCTATATTTAAGTATCTTGTTCCTGTTATTAGATTTTTTGGATTTGCATTTTCTCCTGCAAGTTGAAATCCTATTAAATGACATCTATTATATAGGTATTTTCCGTCTACCCAATCATACTTGTTTTGAATCCATCCAGTAGGTTTTACATCGCCAATACTTTCTCTTTCTTCTGTTGGCATTATTTCTTTACAAATATTTGCATATGCTACTCCGCATCTTCCTAAATAATCAAGGTCAGAGTATATTTCAAAAGGTTCTACAGTGTATTCTTCTTCTGTAAAAAATGGAATATTATCGTTTATATATACCCAAGCATCTCCTGTATATTCAGGAATATTGAACGTTGTATCAACTATCTCTTCTGTAGATTCAATAATCTCTTCTGTATCAATATCTTCTGAATTAATTACTATTAGTGTATCATCTGGTATAAAAGGTGTTACACTAGGAGTTACTACATTTGTTGTTACATCTTCTTTTGGATAATTATTACTTGAAATGTCTACAACGACAGGAGAAGGGATACTGTTTTCATTAACTGTTTGCGTATTTTCACTTACTTGAAAATCTCCGACAGAGTGTGTTTTTCCACAAGCAGAAAGCAAAAACATTAAAGAAAGCATTAATATGCTTAAATATTTTTTGTTTCTTTTCATAAAAATGAAGCTCCTTAACTATGTTCTTATTTTATATTATACCATAAGATTATTCTTTTTTCATTTGCTTTGTTTAAATTATCTAGAAATTGATTGTTGAATTGTCTTAATTTTTGTTAAAAAATATACAAGAAAAAATAGACATTTTCGCTTTTACGAAGAATGCCTATTTTATAGAATTTTATCAATATTTGATTTTTTTAAGCCATTTAATTTAAGAAATTTTTTTATTTTGCGCTAGAGATGTATTTGAGAGTCTAACTTTCTTGAAAGTAGTATCAAAAATTTCGTGTCCTTCATCATTATATCCAGCAAAATATATACCCTTTAAATCCTTTGTAAGTCCAAGAATTTCAACCCAAGCACATTCTTTAGAATATTCCTTAAAATCTGTAACCACAAAAGCACTTCCAATAGGAATTTTAATATCTGGATTTGTCATCTCAAGTTCTCCTCCAGAAATTTCCCTTTTACAAATTAAAATATCTGCATAATTATACTTATTCATTTATTTTCTCCTAAAAATATGTTGTATTCTATTATTAGTATATCACAAAAATATTAACAAATCAAATAACAATAATTATTATTTTATCAACTAAAATCAATGGTTCTATAACAAAAAAGAGGGTTTTTAGCCCTCTTTTCTTCTTTTTAATTTAATTGTTGCAATCTGTGGAAAATCTGTATTCTTTAAAGGTTTTCCTATATCGTTTGTATGATATTCTATAGTATCTACTAAATCATTTATCTCTATTTTTTCTATTTTTCCTTCTTGAAATCTAAAGCCATTTATATAATTACCTTTTTTACTTTTATCTTTTTTGTATTTGAATATAAGTTCTGATTCTTCAGAAAGAAAAGCTTTTCTAAGCATATGTTCTAAAAGTTGTTTTGTATTTTCTACTTCATCTTTTCTTATATTCTTAAATAATTCTAAAGTAGATATTCCTTGGTCATCATATAAAGTAAGATTTCTTCTTTCTTTTATATTCCAGATATAATTAGATAAGATTTCTGCATTTTCTTTTATTTCTTTTGGGCATTTTTTAAATTCTTCTTTTATTTCTTTGAATTCTTCTTCTTCTAAGAAATATTTTCCAAGATATAAAGACATTGGGTATCTTTGTGTTTCTTCTAGAACTTCTTCAACATCTCCAAAATTATCACAGAAATATTCATAGAATGTAATAAATTTTTCTTTATTTTTTTCTATTTCTTCTTTTGATAATTCTCCTATATATGTTTCTAATACAGAAAGTCTCATACATATATCTTCTATTTCACCTGTAAAATCTGTTTCAAGGCATTCTTCAAAGTTGTGGATTAGATTCTCATCGGTATTTAATTCTTCAAAAGAAGCAATTTTAGCTTTTATTCTTAAATCTGCCATAATTTTATTCCTCCAGAACTTTTGTGTATTTTACTGGGAAATCTTTAACTAAAAATACTCCGTCTTCTGATTTTGAAAACTTATATCCATCCTTTAACATTTCTCTTACATTTATTTCTAGAACTATTGGCTTTCCGTGTCTTTGACCAATTTTCTTTGCTTCACTTATTGTTTCTGAAAGGTGAACTTGAACTCTACTCATTCCCTTTATCATTCCAGAATTAATTATCTTTTGATAATTTTCGGTGCTTGTTCCGTGATATAGTTTTTCAGGAGGATTTTCTACTATATTTTCATATGTAATTCCTTTTACAGAGTGTCCGTGGAAAGCCTTTATTTTGGAAAAGTCTTTATTAAATGTATATCTTGTTTCGTGTTCAACAAGGTCTTTTAATTCTTCTATATTTTCAAAATCTGTATTCTTTATTAATTTTTCTACATCTACAAATCCATCTGAATCTATTTCTAGATTAAACTTTTCTGGATGATGTCTTAGTATATAGCTTAAATACTTACTCTTCTTTACGTAATTCATTTTTTTGTCTCCATATATATTTTCACATTTATATTATACTTTATTCTTTATATTTTGGCAATTTTTAAATAGATATGTTATAATATTTTATATAAATTTAATTAAAGAGGAGTTTTAGTATGGATAATATGCCTGTTTTTATGAATGCAGATACAGAATATGACCTTAGATTTAAGAGGCTTCTTGAAATTCTCAAGGAATCGAAGAGAATTTCTTTTCTTGGAGGAGCAGGTGTTTCTACTGGGAGTGGAATTCCTGATTTTAGAAGTCCAGGTGGTCTTTATAATAATGTTCCTGAAGAATTTAAGAAGTATAAGCCTGAATATCTTCTTTCTCATAATTGCTATGCTGAAAAGCCAGAAATCTTTTTTGCTTATTATAGAAAGTATATGGATGCTAGAAAATTTGAACCAAACGATGTTCATAAGTATCTTGCTTTCTTAGAAGAAAAGGGAAAGATGCTTGGAATTGCTACTCAGAATATTGATATGTTGCACGAATATGCTGGTAGTAAGAATGTTTATAAGATTCACGGAACAATTGCAACTAATCATTGCAAGAAGTGTGGAAAAGAATTTGGAATCAATGAAGTTTTTGACAGTAAGGAATCTATCCCTCATTGTGAATGCGGAGGACAGATTAAGCCAGATGTAGTTTTATATGGTGAAAATCTTCCTACTAAGGCTTGGGATAGTGCTGTTGATACTATTGAAAGGTCTGATTGTTTAATCGTTTGTGGAACATCTCTTCAGGTATTTCCTGCTGCAAACCTTGTTTCTATGTTTGTTGGGAAGTATTTAGTTATTATCAATAATGAGGCTACTTCTTATGATTCTTGGGCAGATGTTGTTTTCCACGAAGATATGAATGTTGTTTTTAAAGAACTTATGGACAGAAAAGATGAGATTTAAAATTTTATAGATTATTTTTATATTACTTAAAAATAGAAGAGAGTTTCTCTCTTCTATTTTTTTGTTTTTAGATTATTTTAATCTTGATGATTTTAGATATATTTGTTAGAATATAATAAGTATTTATGGAGGTTTGGGGTTTATGACTAAAATACCTACGCTATATTTTGTTGTTCCTTGTTATAATGAAGAAAAAGTTTTAAGTTTTTCAAAGGATTTGTTTGTTAATAAACTTAAATTTTTAATAGATAAAAACAAAGTAAATAAAGATTCCAAAATTTTATTTGTAGATGATGGAAGTAGTGATAGAACTTGGGAAATGATTTGTGATTTTTCAGAAGAGAATAATTCAATTTGCGGAATTTCTCAAAGTAAGAATAGAGGACAGCAAAGTTCTATTCTTGCTGGTCTTATGGAAGTTAAAAACAGATGTGATATTTCTATCACTATGGATTGTGATGGCCAAGATGATATAGAAGCTGTTGATGAAATGATTGAAAATTATCTGAATGGATATGACGTTGTTTATGGCGTTAGAAATAATAGAGACTCTGATTCATTTTTTAAGAAAAATTCTGCTCTTTTATTCTATAAAATGATGAATAAATTGGGAGCTCCTGTTATTTATAATCACGCTGAATATAGACTTGTTTCCTCTAAAGTATTAAATGCTTTTAGTGATTTTAATGAGGTAAATCTATTTTTAAGAGGGATGTTTCCTCTTGTTGGATTTAAAAGTATAAAAGTTTTTTATAAAAGAGAAGAAAGAATTGCTGGGAGTAGCCATTATTCATTTATAAAGATGTTAAATCTTGCAATAGATGGAATTACAAGTTTATCTTCTGTTCCTTTAAAACTTATTTCTATTACTGGAATTGTTCTTTTTATCATTTCTTTAATTAAGTGTATTGGTTCTTTATATTTTCTTGGTCAAATAGAAACTAATGGACTTATTTTATTTATTGGGTCTATTCAAATTATTGCACTTGGAATAATTGGTGAATATATTTCCAAGATTTATATGGAAACAAAACATAGACCGAGATATATTATTAGTGAAAAAACTAGAAATTTAGGTGAATAAATAGTATAATAAAAGAAAAGATTTTATGGAGATAAAAAATGGATAAAGAATATAAATTTGATGGTTCTGTTTATAAATTCATAGGTATGATGCAGTGGACTTTAACTGTTAGAAAAGCTTATGAAGAAGGACATCCTGATGGATTTAAAATAGCTACAGACCCAGAAGTTAATAAAAGGGTTGCTGAAGAATATGGAATCACAGAAAAAGCTGTTCTTTATGAGCTTGTTAGGCTTGGAAAAGAGGCTGAAAGTACTCTTGAATATAATTTATATGAAATGGACAGACTTAAAAAGTTTTCAAATGGAAAGACTTTTATTTCTCAACTTAGAGATGGTGAAGTTGAATATAATGAAATTGACGATTTCGTTGAATTTTGGCACAGAAAACAAGAAGATGAACCTTCCCTTAGAGAGTATCTTGGACTTTCTGTAGAAGAATTTTCAAGATGGGCTAAAGAAGGAAATGAAGTTTTGTTGGAATTTATTTAAAAAAGGAGTGTTTTTATGGAAGATAAGAGTTATATTTTTAAATATCTTTTAATGGATGCTTGGTTTAATGATGTTTATGAAATTAGAATTTATGATAGAGAAAATGATAATGTAGTAATTTTTGATTACGATACTGATGATGAAGAAGATTTTGTAAACGAGGTTTATACTGTATCTAGAGAATGTATTGAAAATATTAAGAAATTATTTACAGATTCTATTCTTTCTTTAAATGGTAATGATATTGAATTTCCGTCAGTTTTAGATGGTGTAATTAACAAATTTTGCATAAGAGGTAATAGATATAACGAATTTAATGCTTTTAATTTGTGGTCTTGGGCTAACAGAAAAGATGAGAAACATCCAAAAGCAGATATGGTTATTAAGCTGTATGAAAATGTGAGACATCAATTAGAATTAGAAAGAATTGATGTATCTCATTTTACACTAGATTTCCCAAATTAAAAGTGGTTTTATTATAACAATTTAATATTGTTTTTTTTAACAAATTCAGTATAATTGTAAATATAAGATGGTGAACTTAAAACGTTCAAGATACTTCTTTGGGTTTCTTTGTAAACATAAGTGTAACAAAGTGGTGCGCTGAGCTTATACTGAGCTGGTGTATATAAGTTCTTGGATATAATCAAGGGGATGAATCCAGAAGAAAAGAGTAGGAAGAAATTCCTACTCTTTTTTTTATTTTTCAACAATTTTTAATTTTCCACTTTCTAATACTAATTCATAACCTTCTGGGTTTTCCTTTTTTTCTACTTTTACATCGTGAAGATAAATAAAGCTTTGAAGGTCTCCCTTATTTATTTCTATCTTAAAGTTTCCAGTATTTTCTTTTTCTTTTGTTTTTTCGATGTTTACAATGCTTTCGTTATATTCGTAATAATGACAAGCAGCAAATTCGTTTCCTGCTTTATTTGTTAGTTCTACTGACCTTACTACAGATAGAATATAAACAATTATTATTCCTATAATAAAAGCTGCATATATAATACTTCTTTTTATTTTTGTCTTTAGCGGAACTGTTTCAAAATAACTTGGATGGTCAAAATTAACTGCTCCGTTCATAATATAATGATATAGTGCAACAATTAAACCAAGAGAAATAATAAGTCCTCCACAAATTGCCATAGCCATCATATTACTAATTTCTATTCCATCTGTTTTATAATAATAAAATCTAAATGTATTTTCATATAAAAAATTTTCCATACTGTATTTTTCCTTTTAAAAGTCTTTATAAATTTAGTATAACATAATAAATATTTGAAAACAATTTGAATTTTTCTTTGATTTAGTTTATAATAGAACTAATTTAAAGATAAAGGGGATTGTTATGGCAACTATTTTGGAAATTTTTATTGAAAAAGAAAAAGAATCAGGAGCTATTGAAGCTTTGAAATTCTTAAATGAATATATTCAAAAAATTGAAATAAATTCTGTTATAGAAGATGAAATTGTAGATTTTGGAGAATATTTTATTGATAATTTCGAAGAATCTACAGATAAAGAGCGTTTTGATGAATGGGGTTATGATGATGCTTTAATTTTACAGTATTATGATTTGATTGTTGCAAAAGCTATATTAGAAGATGATTTCTTCGAAAATTGCCAAGATATTTTAACTTCTCTTGATAGACCTATGTTAAAAGAGATGGAAAAACTTTACGATGCTATTGTTTTTTATCCTGGTTTAAAGAAGATTACTTGTGAATTTAGTGATAAGTATCATTTATATATAGATGTTGATGAGAAATTAAATAAAGAACAAATATTCCAGCTTAAAAGTATTCTTGCTAAGGCTGTTAAAGATGGTGGATTTATTCTTGTTGACCTTATTGATAAAAAAATTGCTACTTCCTTTTTAACAGTTGAACACGAAGTAAAAACAGTTATTCCAATAATTACTAAGAAGCTTCATAATATGGATTTTGAAACAGGAAAGAAACTAAAAGTTAAACACAAAGGATATAAATATATAGAAGCAAACAAGCTTGTACAAATTTTTTCAGAAGGAAATTATTGATTTTAATTAATAAAAAAGAGAATTCATATGAATTCTCTTTTTGTTTTTCTTAAACTTGACTCATAGCAATTTTGCTATCAAGAAGCTTAATATTTTCCTCAGCATCTTTAACGATAGAGTTCATTCTTTCTCTTACGTTATAAAGTGCCTGAGCAATTGCATTTTCAGGAGTAGGGGCAACAATTTCAGAAAGCCTTATTCCAAGTTCAGGCATACTGTATAAATAGTAACTCTGACCATTTGAATCAGTCATTCTCTTGTAAAGAGTTGCTGAACGCTCTTTTCCGTTCATAATAAGACCTTTGATAGTTATGTTTGCACCATTGGTTTCTACGTTTATCATCTATTTTTCCTCCTTAAAATTTTTTACCTTTTTTATTATATGTTTGAAATTTCGATAATATCAATTTATAAAAATTTTATTTATTTTTCAACGTATAAAATCCAAATTTTATTGACTGCTCTTTGTTTTAAAACTATAATATTTAAAGAATTATTTTAAATTAGGAGGAATGTTATGTTTTATAATGTTGAAATTTTAAACAGAGATGGTACACTTGTTTCAAAATATGAAAATGTTAAAACAACGGATTATGTTGATACTGTAGTATTTCATAGAGATTCTTATACTTTTGTTAATTTTGTTCTAGACGACAAGGTTTATGAGTTTATAGTTCCACTTGATTGGTGTGTAAAAGTCTATTTTGATAATTCTTACAAAAAAACTGATTAAATATATTAATTTTCTTAGGTGTTTTTATGGTAGATGTAGTAAAAGAAATTGTTTCCTCTAATTCCATACCAGTTATAACTTTACTTATTTTGAGTTTTTTCATTTGTTTTAATAATTCATATGATGAAAACTTTAATAGAAGGTTCTTTATTCCTGTTGGCACAATCTTCGGAATGCTTATTTGTAGCTCTTTTAATCTTTATTATTCTTTAAAGGGTTATGATGGTTTTGGACATTTGATGTCAATTTTTATGGAATATAATTTTAGAATAATGTCTCTTCTTTCACTTGTTTTTATAAGCTTAAAGGACTATTTTATTAAATATAAGCATTTTATAACTATTCCATTTTTCTTAAATGTTGTTGTAATGATATTTTCTTTGTTTATAAATTCTGATATGAAACTAGAGAATGGTATTTTAGTTAAATCAGGAGCTGGATTTTTTCCTATAGCAACTTGTTTTATATATCTTTTTTTTATAG
>AUXO010604116.1_pt1 | contig 11651 bp, 9 predicted proteins | sample 768731 | NCBI WGS metagenome assembly AUXO01 (sample SAMN02715735, study PRJNA202380) | gut metagenome | biome: sheep rumen | host: Ovis aries | place: New Zealand: Palmerston North | reverse complement strand
TAAAAAAAGCATATGAAGACACATATAATTATATGAATAGTTCAAAACATAAATAAAAAAAGACAATTAAAATTGTCTTTTTTTATTTTAACGTTTTTGTTTCATCGATTTCCATTGGTATTCCAAAAGATAAATATTTATCCTTACCATCTTCAACTTTTGTCAATGAACACTTTACTGGTACAGTATTGACATACAAAACGGCAGCACCATAAAAAGAATAAGCTAAAGATGAAGAAGTCATCCCTACAACTTCATATCCTTCATGGTATTCGTACTGTGTTATATCACTATATGGACTCCCTACAGGAATGGAAATAATATGCTCTCCAGGATTAAATTCGCCTGGATTTCTTTCTTCTTTTACATAATCAATTGGCTTTCCAAATTTTTCATATAAACGATTTCCTTTATCATCTATAGAAGTACAATCACACTCAACAGGATACTCATTCTCATAAACTAGACATGCACCATGAAAAGAATAAGCTAAAGATGATGATGCAATTCCAACAACTTTATATCCTGGATGATAATTATATTGTTCTATTTCAGAAAAAGGTTTTTTTATTGGTACAGAGATAATATGTTTCCCAACATCTAGGACGTCTGTTCCATAAACTTGTTCCTTTTCACTAAATATTATTTCATTTCCATCATATTTAGGAGAACATCCTGTAAGTGAAATGCCAGAAGCAGCAATAGCTCCCGCCAATAACATTGCTTTTAATTTAATATATTTGTCCTTCATTTTTCTTCCCCCCAAAGTACGAGTATACTACTACAATTCTTTAAATTTGTCTATTATTTAGTATTATTATTTTTATTGACAGTCAATATAACTGATGATAGCATATAAAACACTATTAAAAAAGTGAGGAGATATTTTATGAGCGCTAAGTCAGCAATGATGCACAGAATGGCACAAAAAGGCGGAATTGGAATAAAAATGATAAGCTTAGGACCACTTGGACCAAATTGTTCAGAAAAGGAATGGATAAAATGGCTAAATTATATTCCAACGGAAGAACAGAAAAGAATTGACTATTTATCAAATAGGCCAGCAAGTGAATTGACACTAAGTGAAAAAGCAGAATTATATCAATTAAAAAAAGAATTAAAAATGGCTTCAATTTCTAGAATATATGGCAAAGAAAAATTATCACCAGAAGATTGCTTGGAATTTATGAATTATACTGAACAACCTAACTTAGATAGGTTAATACGTAGAAAACTAACTTCAGAGGAATATGAAGCTGCTATAAACGAAGCTGAAAGAATTATTAGTGAATCTTCTTTTGAGGAATTAATAGAATATTGCGATGCACAAGAGGAGGCCTTTGAAAGTTTATCAATGCCAGAATCTCTTACATTTAGAGAAATAAGCAAAATAGTATTTGAGATGGATATGGAAAGACTAGGTCAACGAAATGCCGTTCAACTTGATGGGAATGAGCAAATGAGAAAACGTTCACTAAAAAATGCTAATAGGATTTGTGGAAAATAACGACTAATTAAATAGTCGCTTTTTTATCCTATAGATTAATATCATTGAATTAATATTCCTTGGAATTCTTGTGTCATACTAAGATTCCATCGCTAATTTAAAGGAATAGAATATTTGTTAATCAAATATAACAAAACGTCATAAAATGACTCTTTTTATGTTACAATAAAATAGAATAGGAGTTGATATGATGAATGTTATATTATCTTTTTGTGACAAGTCATGGATTGTTGAAATGCTCCTAATTAGTAAAACGCTTTTTAAAATAGCATGTTATATCATTCCAGTAATAATTATAATTGTATCCATAATAGGTATATTTAAAGCTATTAAATCTGGAAAAGAAGAAGATTTATTTGATAACTTTAAATTATTAGTTAAAAGGATAATAGCAGGTTTATTAATCTTCTTTTTACCTAGTATCATAAATTATATATTTACAGGAATATTAAACAACCATGAGGTTGAATTTCTAGCTTGTTTTGAATCGGCTTCTAAAGAAAAAGTAGAATCATTAAAAGAAAAAGAAGAAAAAGAAGCAGAAGCTGAAAAAAAGAAACAAGAACAAGAAGATGAAAAGAAACAAAGAGAAGCTTACGAAGAAGAACAAAAGAATAAAGAAGGAAAAAGAGAATCATTCGAAGAATGGCAAAAAAGAAACAAACAAGAAAGAGAATCTAACGAAAATAATAATTATTCTAATATAACAGGGAATGAATGGGTTGATAAATTATTAAGTGAAGCCAAATCTATAACTGATTACGCGAGAGAAAATAATTTTTCTTACGGAGATGCTCCAATAAATCCAGCGATTAATCACGATGCAAAATTGGTTAGTTGCGATCGCTGCGTAGGTTGGTTCCTATATAACATGGGTTATACAAATCAACCAGAATCACATGGCTTAGGAGTAGGAGCTTTCCCATCATGGTGTGAACAAAATGGTTTCCAAAAAATTACTGATATCAACAGCCTACAACCAGGCGATGTTGTGTTTGTTAACCCAAATAGTAGTGGAAGTCCGGGGCATGTTTTCTTACTTGGAAATAAATTAGAAAATGGTTTATGGGAAAGATATGACTGTGGAAGCGTAGAAAGAATTCGTTTAACAGGAAAATACAGTGGATACCAATCACAGCCATTTCACGAAGGCATAGGAGGCTTCATGTATGCATATAGAGCCAAAGAAGCAATTCAAAGATAAAGGGGTGACATGATGGAATATGATATAAAAGCTAACACACTAGATTCAAAATCTGGTGAATTAGAAACACATAAATCTCGGGCAGAAGATATTTACAATGAATTTAATAGTTGCTACATTAATAAAATAAATGATGCAGAATTAAGCAAAATTAAAAGCAATTTAAAACAACCTATAGAAAGATTAAAAAAAGGATTCACTAATTCTAATACATGGTTAAAAAACTATCTTACAGAGCTAAATTCTTTGGAAGATGGCTTAGCAGGTTTCTCTATATCAGGATTAACTGTACCTATTGAATTCAAAGGTGAATTTGTAGATATGTTTGGAAAAAGAACGATGCCAATTATTAAAACAGGTGGCGATGTTCATGCAAATTCCACAAAATCAGTTATTCATAATAATGGAAACTTAATAATATCAGAGAAATCAGGATATGTATTCCCGTTTGAACAAGGTGTAAGTGCTCCCGTAACATCAAGCGTTGGACCAAGGACAGATCCTATTGCCGGTGGAGCAAGTAGTCATAAAGGAACCGATATAGGAGTATCATACGGAACACCTATTCATGCCATCTCAGGTGGAACAGTAATTAATGCCGGTAGAAGCGACGCTGGCGGCTTTGGTAATTGGGTAAGAATAAAACAAGATGATGGAAATGTAGTTATTTATGGTCATGTATCAAAGTCAGATTATTTTAAAGTCGGAGATCGTGTTGAAGCAGGAGATTTAATAGCTAATGTAGGTAGTGAAGGCTATTCAACTGGACCTCATTTACATTTAGAAATACATGATGAAAATGATAATATTTTAAACTCTGAAAACTTGTTTATGGACTGTTGGCCATAATTAATAATATTATGATATAATTTAACTGATAATAAAGGAGAGATTAGAATGACGGATGATGAATATCAAAGAGAATTAAAAAGGATAGAAAGAGAATATGAAAGTAATTACAAATATTATTCGACTATAGTATCTTCATCAATTTTAGGATTAGAAATTGCTGTAACCCACATAAAGCTTTCTGGAAATGCTGAAAGAAAACATAAGAAAATACAAGCTTTGATGGACAAAATGCAAAGAGAACAAAAATATAAAAATAAATTAGCTAAAAAGAACACTTTAATAGAAGAACTCTCTAAAGAAAAATCTATTCAAGAATATCTTTCAAAATATAAAATAAAAAGAGAAGTTGAAGAAAGAGCAGAAAAATTTAATCTTGGTGGAGATTATAGTGAGATAGATAAGATATGTGATAGAATTGCCAGTTCAATATCGACTGATCCGCTGGAGGCAGCTAAAGGATTTGCATCTGATTACATTGATGCCGTTTATCATCTTCAAAATAACGAAGCCGATAAAAAACAAAAACTCGCTGAGTTAGAAAAGCGAAAAGCTAAAGGCGCTGCTTTAGAAGAAGAATCAAGAAATAGACAACTTGAATCAGAAAGAAGTCAACGTTCTTCTAGATCTTCAACATACAATGATGAACCATATACTTCACCATCAAGAAGACCTTCAACATACAGTGATGAACCATATACTTCACCATCAAGAAGACCTTCAACATACAGCTATGACTCATATGCTTCATCAAGAGGTAGTTATACTTCCGCTTCTGAAATGACAACTACATCTGATATCGTAACAACAGAAAGTATTCAAAGAGAATTAGCAGAAAAAATCTCAATGAGAGATTCAGAAATTAGTGATACAACAGCAAGAAAAATAGAAAAACATTTTAAAAAAGAAGACAATATCGAAGACTATGGTGATTTCTATGATAGAAAAAACATAAAAGACATGTTTAAATTCTATGCTCTAACTGTTCAAGACGATTCGTTAGATAGTCCAACACAAAGATATATTAAAATGATGAACTTAGGAGATTTAGCAGTAAATATTGTCTATAAAGATTTAATGAATGGAAGTTTTTGTGAAACAACAAAACTAGCTGAATTTATGCGTCAATTCGACTCACATGGGACCTTAGAAAGATACGAAGCAGCTAGAGTAAAATACTTGAATTTTTATAACAAATTAAATGAAAGAGATAAAAAAATAGTAGATAGCTACGCTGAAAAACAAAATCGATATAGAGAACAATTTGGTATTTTTGGTACAACTGGAAAAGATATAGCATCAGTAGATCAAATAAAGATTATTGTAAATGGAAAAATAAAAAATGATTATCTAAAAAATGGAATATTAAATCCCATTAACAGTAATTATAAACAAAATGAAGGCTTTAACATGGGATTCCCTAATAACTTTAGATATTCTCTTAAGTATATGACAGAAAAAGAAATTGCTGAACTATATGCTCAATATACTATAAGAGACAATCAACAATATTACATGATGGACACTCACTCTCAAGAAGAAATTGCTGCAATAGAAGAAGCACGTGCTACAAGAAAAGCGGCAACTCAAGAACTATTTGCAGAAGCTATCAGATATAGGTTTACTAAAAATTATGGTAGGATAGATTGGGAAAATGAAGAACAAAAGAAAGCTTTCTTAGCTAAAAGAGAAAGAGAACTAGTTGCAGTATGTAGAGACTTTTTTCATGAACAACCATTATTCCCTTTGAATTACATAAAACAATCAGAAGTAGAAGAAGGATATGCTTCTAAAAGAGTAGAAGCTACAAATGCTGTTTCAGAAGCTAAAAGAAGATATTATGGAATGGGCAAATTAAAACAAGTAATATCTTTATTAAAATTTGGTAAACTAAAATATCTAGGAGAAGAAGAAACACTAACAGATGATGAATTAACTAGTGTAAATGGAATGTTTAGGTAGGAGGTAAGAAATGGAAGAAGATTTTAATGAATACATGGTTTATTTCAAAGGATTACCCCTTAAAGAAAAACAAGGCATTATAATTGATCAATTAAAAATGTTAACTTCATTAACTAACAAAATGTGTGAAGAAATAGGAACACAAAATGAAATGATCATAACTAACGATATTAATGATGTAAATAAAGATAACTATTCAGAAGATGATTTTGCTGAAGCTGTAATCACTTTAGTTAATTCAATTCAAAACTCTATTTGTGATTTTTCTTTAAAACTAAAAGAAATAAATGATAAAATGTAAAAAAAAAACTAACACAAAGTGTTAGTTTTTTTATTAAGCAACTCTTCTAGAAACACCAGATACTTCAGGTTCTGGTAATCTAGAACATAGTTCATTCCATTTATTTGCAATTTCTGGATCAATTATTTTTTCTCCATTTGCTAAAGGTACATATAATTGACTTACGTTATATCCAGCCTCATTCAAAAATCTAGCAACTTCATCGCAATGAGGAGTAACATAAGTATCTCCATTACAATCGACAAATACCAAACGACCTAAATAATTGTAATAGGTTCCAATACATCTTTCTAATTCAAAGTCACGTACAGGTCTAACTATATCTCGTTCTGTTTCGAAGAATACAACTTCAAAACCCTCTTTAGGAATCTTTAAAGATAACTCATAAACTTCTGGAGGTAATTGACTAATGTTTTTTCTAACAGCTAATTCGTTAAGCTTTTCTACTTTTCTTCTCTTTTCTCTCTTTTCATATTCCATTCTCGATAAAGCACATAATTGTTTCCATCTAAGTTTTAATAAATCATTGGCAGGTATCTCTCCGTTAGAGAAAGGAACACGCATATTTCCTTCTTTATAACCAGCTCTTTGCAATGAATGAGTTATTTCAGAACAGAATGGAGTAACAAATGTTCTTCCTTGATTATCAACGAAAACAACTCGACCAGCATTTTGACAATATGTTCCGATTTTAGATTCTAAATTAAAGTCATCAACAGGAAGAAGAGTTTCATGCTCTTTTCCATACCCAATAGTTTCAACTCCAGTATCAGGTATTTCAAAAGTTAATCTATATAATTCAGGTGGAAGAGAATACAATCCCTTCTTCATAGAAATATCTTTGATTCGTTCAACTTTTTCTTGAGCTATTCTTACTTTTGTCGCCTTTTTTTCAGCTAGACATAGTCTTTCCCATTCCTCCCTACAATAAATATCAATCAATTCTTCATCATTTGCTAGAGGAACGTGAAATTCACTTTCTTTATAACCAGCCTTTTTTAAAATATTTCTTATTTCATGACGGAATGGAGTTACATACGTATGACCACGATCATCAACAAATGCAATACGTCCATTACATTGGCAATAAGTTCCAATATAGTCTTTTAATTCTGATTCATGAATAGGTTTTTCAACTTTTTCTTCATACATACCTTTTATCTTAAGTCCATCATCAGGTATGAGTAAACATAAATCATAAGCTTCACTTGGAAGTCTTTTTATACCTTTACTCTCAGCAATACTTTTTGTGTTTTCTCTTCTTCTTTCCTTTTCTTTTTCGTTGTGTAACTGTCTTGCCGAAATACAAAGTTTTTTCCATTTCATAGCTTGGAGAGGTTCACTAGGTTCATCATCATTAGAAAAAGGAACATATAAGTAATTATTTTCATAACCATGTTTGTACAAGTAATCTACGACTTCAACATAAAATGGTGATACATAATAATCGCCACTAGGAGTAACGAAAGAAACAAATCCTTTATTCCAACCAAATTTACCAATCATATCTGGAGAAGGTTCCAAAATGCTATCAGAAACCTTATTATCTTGAGGATAAAATGCTCTAAGACCATTTACTCGCATACATAAATCTAATACTTCCTTATCTACTAATTCTGGCTTCATACACTCATCTCCTATTATTCATTATATCATAAAAGAATTAACAAAAGAAAAAAATTGAAGAAATTACTTAAAATATATTATAATGATAATAGAAAAAAGAATAGGGTGATAGCTGTGAAAAAAATAGCATATATTATTGTATTATTATTTCCACTTATAGTATTAGCTAGTAATGATTATGATATTGAAAATTATAAAATAGATATTGAGACAAATAAAAAACACGATTATAAGTATCAAGAAGAAATAGGTGTAACTTTCTTTGGCAACGAAAGATATATCATTAGAGATTATAATGAAGAAGAACATGATTTTGTAGTTGATAAGAATTATTCAATAGAGACAAACAATACTAGTATTTTAAAAATATATTCTAAAACTAATTCAGATAAATACATTATTAAATATCGTTTAGAAGAAGAAAAACCACAAAATAATTATTATGAATTTTATATTAAAAATAACTATGATGCAGATATAAATGGTATTGAATTTAACATAAAACTACCAGATTCCATTAATAAAAATAATGTTGTATTTATGGATGGAAAATATGATATTACAGATTTAGTAGATTATACAGTTAAAGGAAACACTATTTCTGGAACTTACAATAAGAAAATAAGTACAGGAAAAGAAATAAAAATAATCATTGATTACGGAAAATTCTATATTAACTCTAGTACCCTAATATGTATTATTATCCCGATAATATTAACTATATTTAGTGGATTTTTATGGTTATTATTTGGAAAAGATTTACCTAAAAAGATTGAAAAAACACCTAAGTTTGTTCGTAATATTACTCCATTGCACATAGCTTTAGCTAATCACGGTGATATTAAGGATGAAGATAATTTCTATTTATTACTTCATTTAGCTTCCAAAGGGTATTTAACAATAACAGAAGAAAAAAATGAGTATTATATTAAAAAGAATAAAGACTATAAAGAATCTAATTATGTTGAAGCACTATTCTTTAAGACCATCTTCAGAGCTGGAGAAAGCATATCTCTAACAGAGTATTTAAATATTATTTCTGAAAAAAGAGATGATAAGAAAAAAATATATCAAACTGATCATATTGAACCGAAATACTTAAAGAGAAAATTTAAAAACGCATCCAGAGCAATTCAAAGATATTTGGAAGAACAAAATGAAAAAGATAAATACTTCGAAGATAAACCAGAAAAAGTAAAAAATAACTTAATCTTAATGATAGCTTTAATTCTAATATTAATAACTTCATTACCATTTGTCGAAATAAACGTTTTATCCTTGTTACCATTATCTATAATTTTAAGTATTGCAATATTATATATCTTAATTGAATTCATAAGAAATACTAACATAAAAACAAAAGAAAACAAAACAATCTTAGCAGTAATGGTAGGGATAATGTTTACGATACTACTATTAGTCCCTTCTTTTCAAAGAAATCTTGGCTACATAATAGCATTTATTGTTAGTTTAGTTTGTTCAATTATTATTCTATTTATATATAAAAATATGCCAAAAAGAACAATTTATGGTCAAAACATTTATAATAAAACAGAAGGTTTTAAATACTTTATAAATAATGCAACCAAAGAAGAACTTGATAGACTGTTAGAATTAAATGAGAATTATTTATTAGATATTTTACCAATAGCATATGAATTGGGAATCTCTAATAAAGTACTAGAATTATTAAAAGAAACGAATACTAAAGAACCAGAATGGTTTAAAGTATCAAATAAGTTTAATTATCATCGTTTAAATAGTTCTATTTTAAAACTAAGAGAGATTTTAACAAAAGAAGAACAATAAAATAGGAGATGATAAAATGCCATTGTTAATAATAATAGGTGTAATTGTAGCAATCGCTATTTATGATGATCAAAACAAAAGAAAACAAGCGATTAATAAGAAAAATATAATAGGGTACGATACTAGAACAGGAGTACCTTTATATGAAGGTGAAAAGGTTACTGGATATGACACTCAAACTGGTCGTGCGATTATCAGCGGAAGAGAGGAACCAAAAAGAGTAATCAATGCTAAAGAAAAAACACCACTTGATAAAACAAAAATATCTAATTCGATTCTAATGATAATAGGTGCCGCTCTTGTTGTCTTTGCAACAATCGTATTTTTAACATCATCATGGGACTCAATTCCCAATATAATAAAACCTATTGTTTTACTATTCATTCAAGGAGTTTTCTTCGGAGCATATAAAATGTGTACAGGCAAACTAGATATTCCTAAGACAGGCATCGTTTTTAGATATCTATCATTTGCTTTTATACCAATTATCTTATTATCATTATCATGCTTTGAATTAATAGGTGAATCGCTATCTATAGGTGGAGAGTATGCTTCGCTATATTTTATGATTTGCTTCATCATTAGTGATATTATTTATAAGATATATACGATAAAAAATAATGATTTAATAATTAAAGTAACTAGTTATTTCCTTGAATTATTAGCTATTGTATGTTTAGGAGACTTTATAAAATTAGAATTTATTCCACTATTATTAATATCTATTCATACAACAATTATCTATATCTTAATTCATTTTAACTATTTAGATAAAAAAGCATATAATGCAATAAACTTAGTAATAATTATACTTACGATGATTTTTACTTATAACCTAGCAAGTGAAAATACATTTTTGTATTATTTACCATTTATAGTATATACATTATTATTCTTCTTTATGTACTTTATAAAAAAAGATTCACAGGAACAAAGAAATTGTTTAATATTATTCATTTTTAACTATATATTTACAATAACATTCATTAATAGTTTAGAAATTCCAAAACAATTTTTCTATTTACTATTTATTTTACCATTAATAGTCTTTGCTAATTTCACAAAGAATAAAACTGTTAGAAACATCCTTCCATGGCTAATACTAGCCTTTACAGCTATAATAACGATATCTAATGTATTATTACCAGATAATTCTTACTTTGATACGTTAACGTTCTTAATGGCAACAATCATATCCGTATTAGAATTAGTATTTTTTGAAGAAGGAAAAACAGAGTATAAAATAGCAACATATATAGGATTAACATTATTACTTATTAATACATGTTATCGCTTAAATATAACTGAATTATCAAAATATATTTTAATGATAATAGCTTTACTAGTTTATTTATTGGAGAAGGCTTTCCCTTACTTAAAAGATTCTTCGTCTAAGCACATTGTCCCAATTTATCTATGTTTAGAATCAATAATACTAGGGATGATTTGTATAAGTGATGAATCAGCATACACAGTTATAATTCCTTTAATATTGATGTTTATCTACTCAAAAATAGAACAAACTCCGGAAGAATATGTACTTGTTCCTACATTAGCGACATTAACATTATTCTTTAAAACACCAACGCCTTTAAGCGTTAGTATCTGCTCAATTTTAGTTTTAATATATTCATTATTATCAGCATTTAAAGGAAAAACAAATGTTTATACCTTTGTATCATTACTTTCTATTATCTTCGGTTTACCGAATTTAAATGCAGGAGCTTATGTCGTATTCTTAGCACTTGGTGTTTGGAGTATCATTCATCTAATAGCTAATGAAGATAATAAAGAAATATATAAATTATCTGCTGTAGCAAGTATTTTAGGAATTTATTTAAAAGGTATGAACGATTTAAATATTGGGTACTATTCTATATACTTTCTTGGCTTATACCTAGCATTGATAGCAATAACTAGACTTGTATTTAAAAAAGAAGAAAAAGAATTACCATTACTAGAAAGTATTGCCTTTATAATAATTTCTTTAATATCATTAATAATGATAAATGAACCAGTTGATGCAATTCTAATGATAATTATTATTTTTATTATCACGTTATTCTCTTTTGTCAACAAGTACAAAGTATTATTGTACTGTTCTCTTGCAGGTATGATTGTTCATATTGTCAAACAAACGTTGGAATTTTGGGCTAGTATCCCGATTTATATTTACATTTTAATCATTGGGTTGACACTTATTTTATTTGCAATGTTTGATGAAAGATTGAATATTAAGAAAAAAGATAAGGAAAAACCAAGTCAAAAAGATAATACAGACTAATCTGTATTATTTTTTTATACTATACAAATTTGACAAATTTAAGTATAATAATATAGAGGATACAAAGATATGGAGGGACATCTATGAATATAGTAATTCCAAAACCAGT
>AUXO018376533.1_pt1 | contig 11652 bp, 18 predicted proteins | sample 768731 | NCBI WGS metagenome assembly AUXO01 (sample SAMN02715735, study PRJNA202380) | gut metagenome | biome: sheep rumen | host: Ovis aries | place: New Zealand: Palmerston North | reverse complement strand
CATACAAAATTTGATATTAATGATTATAAATCATTAAGAATAGAAAATGGTGGAGTTTTTGGTTATTATACAGAAGAAGCTATAAATACTTTAGTAGCAAATACACCACCAGGAGGAACTAAAGATTATTATACAGAAAATGGATGTCATAATCTAAGAAATGAACAATATTTAGGACAATGTACTGTAAAGTTTTTTGGAATGGCTTCTGCAGATGGTCAAAGATCTATAAATGGAGAAAAAACAAAAACTGCTGAAGGAATTACAAAATATCTAGATATCAAATATACTTTATCTGGTTGGGTAGAAAATATGATATCCTATTTAAGATCAGCAATGTCATATTGTGATTGCTTTGATTTAAAAGAATTTATAGGAAATCAAGACTTGATACCTAATAGTATATCTGAAATAAATACTGTTAATAAATAACTTTATTTTTAATAAAATATAATTTATTGATTATGTTAGAAGGTGTAATAGTATTTATTATTGGTTATATATGTGGAAAATATACTGATAAAGTTATTGAAATTAGTAAAAAACTTTATAATAAATATTTTGGAAAGAAAGAAGAAATAATTAATGAATAATAAAAAAGGAGCTTTAAAAGCTCCTTTATTTATTTAATAAGTAATATCTTTATTTAGTTGTATAAAACACCTGATTTGTAGAATCATATACCAATATTAAACCTTTTTGACCGGCTGCCCATAATATAGTTTTATTAGAAATAGAATCTGATCCTTGAGTCTCTGCTAGTCTATCCCATATACATTCTCGTAAAAGATTTTTAATTTCTGTATCATTTTTAGTAAATTTTACTTTTCGATTGTAAAAAATATAATTTGTAAATGGATTATCATTTTTATTTTCTTCAAATTGATAATATGGACCATTCAAGTCACTAGATTTAATACTATACATTTCTATCCATTTTTGAATAGCTTTTTCAAAATCTTCAGTATTATCTAAATTTTTAATATATCCAAATCCTTCTTTAATCAAATCAAAAGCATCACTTCGTAAGATTGTATTTTTTTTGATAAGTGCCATATTAATATTATTTAATTAATTTATTTTGCATTAATAATATAGTTATAAAATATAAATATTCAATTAAAAATAATTTTAATTTAAGTGAATTTTTTAGACTTATTACTATATTTATTATGTACTGATTAATACATTAAATTTCTAAAAATTCAATATTATGACTAATCTCGTTATCACTCAAGAAACTGTTAAAAGTGGTATGGCTGCTTTAAAGAAATTTCTTAAGATTGAGAAAGATGGCCAGGTGATTGGTTATATGCAACCAACTTATTTGGATTTTAATTATGGAATTATGTCTCATAATTATATTGCAAAAAGTATGGTTACTTATGAATTGAAAATCTTTCAGACTCTTCTTGATGTTTGCAATTTTCTTGGAATTGATTCAGATGAATTTTGTGAAGCTCTTCCAAAAGATTGGGAAAAAGAGAAAACAATGATTTTTTAAACTATATTAATTTTATGACGAAATATAAGTATTGGGGTCAGATGTGTAAGAGAGCTGATAATAAGTACTGTTATTATCGAAATTCTCGTAAACGGTTTTTAGAATGTTGGACAGAAAATGAAATACAGTGGGCATTAGACCATAAATTCATAAGAATTTCTCCAGTTTTATATGAACAATTTGGAGAAAGTAAATATGAAACTTATTATGAGTTTACTGATAAAGGAGTTAAATGGTTTCAGTGGTATTGCTGGCCTATTTGGTTTTGGATTAAGAAAGTTATTTTTAAAATTTAATTAAATATAAAAAAGTATGAAAGAAAATGCATTTGTTGTAAATCATGTAATTGATCTCGAAGAAGATGCTTCTTATTCTCTTGTAGATGATACTCTTGAAAATCATGCTACTGTTGTCATTAAAGATGAAAAAATTACTCTTTATTTTGAAGATGGTAGTGATGAGATGAATTTTGAAAGTGATTGGGTAAGTCTTTTGAATTTTGTATCATCAAAAGATTGGTTTTTTATCAAACTCAAAAATGGAAATCATCGTTGGTATAAGTATAATCCAAATCCTAAAGCTCATAATACAGGTGATTGCTCATTGAGAGCATATTGTGCAGCTTTTGGAAAATCTTGGGAAGAAGTTTATGATATTGCTTCAAAAATCTCAAAAGAAAATGGATATATTATGGATGCTTCTCCTGCTTGTGATAAAATTCTAAGAGAAGCTTTTGGATGTGAAGTTGATCCTACTTATAATAAGAAAGTAGTGAAAGGAAAAGATAGGATGACAATCAATACATTTGCAATGTCACATCCTTATGGTGTTTATATAGTTCATACGCATGGTCATTTGACTACTGTAAAGAACGGTGAATATTGGGACTCTTGGGATTCAGGAGATAAGAAAATTGATACAGTTTATATTGTTAATAAAAAGTAAATAAAAAATGAGACATTATTCAAATTATTCAGAAATTAAAAAACAAAGTAACATGACTCCAGGACGTATTATTAAACTTGTTGGAACCGGTTTTCTGGTTCTATTTGTAGTTATTTTCGCAATGAATTGTTGCACAGTAGTTGACTCAGGTGAAGTAGGAATTAAATTTCACAAATGGAGTGTGAATGAAAATTCTTATGGAGGAGTTGAAGGAACTTGTAAAGGATGGGTATTCTATAATCCATTCTCAACATCAATCTTTACATATCCAACATATGTACAACGTAAAAATTATGACAAAGTAAAAGTTACTGCTCGAGATGCTACTATTTTTGAAATGGATCCTACTATTGCATTTAAGATTGATCCTAATAAAGCTTGCGATATTTTTACAAAGTATCGTGTAGGAATTGATGAACTTGAAAATGGTTATATTGCGACATGTATTTATGAAGCTTATCGAACATGTGCAAATAAATTTACATCAGATAGTTTGATGTCACATCGAGCTGAATTTGAAGCTGCAGTTTATCAACGACTACAAACTACATTGGCTAATGAAGGATTTATTGTAACAGAGTTTACAAGTAAGATTGATCCACCAGAGTCATTGCAAAAGACAATTAATGAAAAGAATCAAGCAATTCAAGCAGCATTGAAAGCTGAAAATCAAGTTAAAGAAGCTGAAGCAAATGCTAAGATTGCTATTGCAAAAGCAAAAGGAGAAGGTGATGCTATGCGTATTAAAGCTGATGCCGAAGCTTATTACAATATGAAAATTTCTGCTTCACTTAGTCCACTAATTGTACAAGAAGACTGGATTGAAAAGTGGGATGGAAAACTTCCACAAACAGCTCTTGGAACTGGAAATACAACTATGATGATTGGAGGAAAATAAAATGTTGATAGGACAAATTTTATTCATAGCAAGTATTATTATTGCAATAGTTCTTTGTTATATTAATCTTTATACAATGAATTATAACAATAATAAAGTTAAAGTAAGTTTGATTAGTCATATTGCTAGTTGGATTATTGCTTTCATACCTCTATTTGGACTTGGATTTCACTTGATTTTATTTGGATATTTAAAATATATATGTCATTATAAAACAGATTTTTGGATATTCAAGAAATTCTAAATAGAGCATAATGATTAAAAACAGGTTTATGAATAGTAAACCTGTTTTTTCTATATTATATATATATGGAAAAAGAATATATTAAAGAGATAGTCGAAGATTGGGTTTATGAAAATATTTCTAATGATTTTGAATTTAGAGAATATCAATTAGAAAGTATTGTAGATATATTATATAATATACTTAATCATCAACATAGAAATTATATAGTTGAAGCTCCAACAGGATCAGGAAAATCATTGATAAATATCATAGCAGCAGGAGTGTTATCTGATTGCTTTGATATGACATCATATATATTATGTTCAGACTTATTCTTATGGGATCAATATGATAAGTTTCTTAAATCACATAAAAATCTTAATAACAAAATTGCATCATTAAAAGGCCAAACTGGAAATTATAAATGTCTTCTTAATGGAGAAGATATTCGTAATGCTGATTGCCGTATGAGTGGATTATCATGGTCAGCATTATTCAATAAGTCTTTTGCACAAAAATATGGATATGATTGTGCATCAAGATGTAAATATCTTAAAGAACGATTAAAAGCTATAAAATCAAGAGTATGTATTATGACTTATCAGTTATTTTTATTTGTGATGAATAATTCAACAGTCAATACTGATAGTCAAGGAAATCAAATATTTAAATCTCATGATGTATTATTTTGTGATGAGTGCCATAATGTTCCAGAAATTGTACAACTTCAATATGCAGCTTCAATACAATTATCTGATATTGATAAATTAGAGTGTTTATTTAATGGTACTACAGAAAATAATCTTGATTTATTTGATAGTAATCGTTATGAAAAGCCAGATTCTCTTAAGAAATATAAATCATTTAATGAACTAAAAAAAGAATTATTAGAATATTGGAATGTTTGGAAAAATCCAGAAAGTCGAAAAGATGAAGACTATCAAGCTATGGAAAACTATAAAGCTAAAGTTTGGAATTTTTATTCATTAGTAAATAATATTTATGATACTATTAGAGAAAAAAAATCTTCTGAAGCACTATCTAAAGATGATATAAAAATGTATAAACTTTGCTCATGGTATTCTAATTACTTTTGTCATTGGTCTGATTTATATGATGCTATAAAAAATACTGATATAAAATATTTATTAAAAACTACTAATATTTCTAATGAAGATAATCATATGTCTTTTATGTTTAGATGTATTAAAGAAGATTATTTAGTTTATAGATATTTATTGATACAAGCTCCTTATAAAGTATTTTTATCTGCTACAGTTGGAGGTAAAGATGCTTATGATGAGAATATGGGATTTTCTTATGATATAGATAAAGAAAAAAATGATGAATTAAATGAGTCTAAATTAGATGTAATACCATCATCATTTGATTTTGAACAATCTCCAGTTTGGTTTTTGAATAAATTTAAGATGTCATTTAAAGAAAAAGACATATCATTCAATCATTTAAAAAATATTATATATTCAATTTGCTCAACTAAGTTTAGTGAAGAAAAAGGTATGATTCAAACTGGCTCATATAATTTTGCTAAACAATTATATGAAGGAGCACCTTATGATGTAAAAAGACGAATGTTAGTTTATAATGGATCAAGAGAAAAGACTACTATGATAGAAATTCATAAGATGTCAAAAGATACTATATTAGTTGGTCCAACATTGAATGAAGGAATTGACTTACCAGGAGATGATTGTAGATTTATCATTATTATGAAAATTCCTTATCCTTCATTAGCAGATAAATTAGTTAAAGAAAAAATTAAGTTATTTCCACTATGGTATAATTCAACAACATCAAATGAAATTATTCAAGGAATAGGTAGAGGTGTAAGATATAATGGAGATTGGTGTGTTACATATATTTTAGATGCATGCTTTATGAATTTATATTTATCTACTAAAGATCAATATCCTGAAATATTACAAAAAAGAATAAAAATAATATAATTAAAAATGGAAAATAAAAGAATAGAATTATTTGTAAAAAATGAAAAAAGTGGAAAAGTAGAGGATTTTCAATTACATAAATCATTTGACGATATCTCTGATGGTTATCATACATTTAAAGAATTGTATGATTATAGAATGATTTATAATGCGTTATGGTTTAATGAATTAAGTAAACTTCGTCCTTTATATGATATTCATAAAAGTTGGTGTCATGCAGATGGTGAAAAATGCTTTGGTGGTGGTTGGTTTATAGTAATGGCAGAATTACCAACTGGTCAAATATCTAATCATTATGAAGAAAAATATTGGGATTTATTTGATATTCCTGAAAAAGAAAAATCAAATGAATGGGATGGTCATACGCCGCAACAAGCTTATGACAGAATGATAAATTATATACAAAATAAATTATTAAAATATGAAAAAATTACAAGTAATAAATAAATATAATAATCCTGTAAATATTCTTCATTTTCAAGGTAAAAATATTAATATATTACCTAAAACAGTATTAGTTATAGCAAATAATGCAGTATTGAATAAGTTAGATAGTAGACTTACAATATTGACAGTTTTTACAAATAAACAAAAAGCTATATTAGCTCAACAACTTGAAAAGAATAATATTCCATATATAAATGCATTACCAAATGATTATGATTTACATCAAGAGTGGAAAATGCCTAATAAAATTAAATTCTTTATTGATAAATTAGAAAAAATTAATACTGAATTTACATTGATATTAGATGCTTATGATGTATTGATTTGTACTTTTGATAAACTTATTGAAAAATTCTTAAAACAAAAATATCATATATTATACAATTCAACATATAATAATTTTCCTGATGAAGATATAGATTATATCAAGAATAGAGAGTCTTATGATGATTTTATGTTATATATGAATGCAGGTTGTTGTATTGGATATACAAAAGATTTATTAAAATTTTATAAAGAATGCTATGAATATATTAATATAGAAAATGAATTAAATTCAGAACAAAAAGTAATTAGGACTTGTTTTGCAAAATATTCAAATGATGATAATCAAGATTTTGTTTGGATTGATTTTAAACATGATATATTCAATTCAATGGGATGTACAAGAGTTAATTATAATTATTCAGAAAATAAATTAACAATAACTGATAACTTAGATGTAAAGAAATTAGATGATTTAAAAAAACAGCTTAAGATGTCTTAAGCTGTTTATTTTTATAGACTTTTAATTTATTATAATTCTTTAGTTGTAAATCCTAATAATATATCTTCTCCTTTAAATAGAATTCCATTAGATCCTCCTTCTATCCATGAATAATTATTAAAATTAAAATATTCAATTGAATCTTCTGTAATATAATCAAATAATTCAGGCTTTATTTGTATATTAGATTTCATATAAGGATCTTTTTCCATAGCATAAGGACCATAAATATCTTTGACATCATAGTCATCAATCCATTTTTTAATACTTTTAATAATTTGTCTATCTTCTTCTGGATTATCAGATTGACAATATTCATCAAATCCAAATCCATTTAATATAGTAGATAATATTTTATCATAATTAGTTCTAATTTTGGTATTCTTAGTTATTAAAGCTTTATGTAAATAATTATTAATTGATTTCATATTTTTACTTTTACTTTTATTTTTTTACACAATAAATAGTACCATATTCAAAAATATGAGCTAACATATCATTGTATACATATAAATCTGATGTTCTATGAAAAGTATATATATTATCACAATGATTAAGTTTAGCATTACAATCATCAACTTTATCATATTCCCAAATATAATTTTCAAAATCAACTTCATTTTTTGATTTTGTTAAGATTAACTCATGTAAAGTTTCAGAATTAGTTACATATTCAAAATCAGTTATATTATTATCAATTATCCAATTCTTAATATATTGAATAGCTTCATCTTTATATTTCTTATCAATATATAAATATTCAAATATTTCTTCTGCTACTTGAAGTATTTTTTTATCACTATTATGTTTGATTTTGGTTGATTTTTTTATTAATGCTTCATTTAGATAATTAGCTAATAACTTCATATTTCAAATAAATGATTTATTAAAAATAATAATATTTAATGAACTTTAAGTTTTTGTTACTATATTTATATAGTTATTAACTTTAATATTTGTTTATTATGGATGAGACGTTTGATCTTGAAATTTCATTATTTGAAGCTAAATGTTTAATTAGTGCTATTAACTCATCTTGTCTTCCTGAAAAAAGAACATTAAGAAGAATTTTACAAATCCTTACAAAAAAATTAGAAGAAAATGAAAAAGAAAATTTACATTAGTCTTCCTATTAAAATAGTAGAAGATACTGTACATCAACGTTATCAAGAAGCTTTAGAATATGTTAAAGAAAATTTAAAAGATTATAAACCAATTGGTCCAATAAATATTTTAGATTTTAAGTATAATGGTATAAAAGTAAAAAGAGATCATGATTATGCTTGGTATATGGGTGAAGATGTCAAGTTAGTTATTAATTGTGATGCTATTTTAATGTGTGATGGCTGGGAAAAATCAGAAGGATGTAATTGTGAATTAAGTGTAGCAAAAGTATATAATAAAGAAATATATTATAAAAAATAATGATCATGGTTATTTATTCAATTGATGAGCTTCAAAATACAGATTTTGATGATGAAGAAATTAATGAGGTTTCTAATACATTGATTTATTCGTTAATTGTTGGAATGTTTAGACATGCAGGCATATCATCTAAATCAAATAATTATATTATTAGAAAATGTAAATATAGTGAAAATTGGTTTGATAAGTTTACATGGACAAAAGATCAATTTAAATCATTTGAAAAAATATTAGAGAAAATTTTTTATAATTTATATAGATTTTCAGAAAATAAATGTAAAAATTCTGCTTATGACTTTTTAATGAAATATGGATTATCTATAAAAGAAGATTGAATTATATATTATAAAATTTCTATATTATTATGATTTGTCCACAAAATTATAATAATTTTTTACGTGGAGATATATATAGGAATTGATCAATCAATTAATAGTACAGGAATAACAATACAAAAATTTGACAATAATAATTTAATAGATAAGAAATTCTATATAATACATAATTCTAAATTAACAAAAAAAGAAACAATTGCTCAAGAGGAATTAAATAATTTTGAATATGTATTATATGATAAACTAGAAAAATCTCAATCTAAAAATAATTCAGAACTTGAAGAATTCAAATTACGAAATATTATATCTATTTCTAATTGTATTATTGATTTAATTATTAGAAATATGAATAAATTAGATAGAATTTATATAGGAATAGAAGGTATTTCATTTAATTCATCTCAATCTAAATCATTAATTGATTTAGCTGGTTTATCATATATAATTAGATATAATTTATATAAATTTTTTATAAGTCATCAAGATAATATTGGTGACTTATTTGTATTTACACCAGGCGAAATCAAAAAATTTGCTACAGGAAATGGAAATGCAAAAAAAGAATCAATGATAGAACTTTTCAAAGTTATGAATCCTGAATTAAATATTGTGCCTAAAATTGATGATCTTGCAGATAGCTATTGGATCTGTGAGTATTTGATTAGCCAGAAGGCTCCTAGAATGAGTCAGGATTGATTAAAATTAGTTTTATGATAAAATATATTAAATTTAAAAATAAATGCTTTAAAACGCTTGTATGAAGAAAATATTAGTTTTAATAATGTCATGTGAGTTAGGACATTTCAAAGCTCAAGAAGAAGATATACGTAATACTTGGTTAAAAGATGTAATAGATAAAAAATATCCTAATATTGATTATTTGTTTTATTCAGCATCTGAACAAATACCTAAACATAAATATACTAAAGAAACTCATAGATTATTGTTAAGATGTGAAGATGATATTCATAATACATTCAAAAAAACATATTATTCGTTTAAATTACTTGAACGTCTTTTTGGAGAATATGATTATGTTATTCGTACAAATACATCAACATATATCAATATTGAGTTAGCTAATGAATTTATTCAATCTTTAGATAATGATAAAATTTTATGGACAAGTGAATGTTACTCATTATCTAATGCTCCATGTCCAATGCCATTAGATATATATGGAAGAGGAAATGGATTGATATTATCTAAGAAAATAATTAATATTATATTAAAAGAAGGAATAAGTCATTTGTATTTTCAAAAGATATCTGATGATGAGATAATTGGAAATATAATGAATAGCTATTGGATTAAACAAGATAAAGATTATTTAGATTATATAAAATCTTATAAGCATGGATGGTATAAATGTATTGAAACAAATTTTAATGTTAATCATAAAATAAGTTCTTGGGGAGATTCAAATGATTCTTGGGATCATATAAAACAATTTATCACTATTCAAATAAGAAGTTATTCAAAAAGAAGAAAAAGTTCAAATGATTTAATTGATAGAGATTATGAGAAAAAACATTATATAGAGTTATATAATATATTTAATACTAATAAATATAGTGAAGAAGAATTAAAATTACAAGTAACTGAGAATTTTGAATATTCTAAAAATCCTTCTATATTTATTGGTTCAATATTAGGATATATTGATTTAGATGATTGGAAGAAAGCAAATAAAATGACTCTATTTAATTATGAAGTAAATCATAAAGCGCAAAATGATGAAGTAAAAGATAATGAAATATATAAAAAATGGCTTTAAAAAGAAAGAGAGCTCTAAGAGCTCTCTTTTATAATTATTTATTATTTTATTCTTTTTCTAATAATGCTAAGTCTTTTGCAGCTTTGTTCAATACCGCAATGATTGCTGGATCATTCTTATATTGTTCTGCTAGCATAGCAATTTTCTTTTTACGAGCAGTCATTTCAGCTTTTTTAGATTCTTTCAATTCTTCTTGAATCTTGTCATATTCAGTTGGATTAGCTTTCTTTACATCTTCATTGATTCTATTTTCAAACATATACTTCAAATCAATTCCTGATACTGCAACAACTTCTCTTAAAGCTTCAGTCATATATTTAAAATCTTTTGTATATGTTCCATGATGTACAGAGTTATTAACAGTCATCAATACATTATCTTTAGCTTCAACAATTGTGCATAATACATTAGTAGAAGTTTTAAGAAGTTTTGAGCAATCCATTACAAATACATGATCCATAGCTTCAAATACTTGTGAGATAGCATTTGTGATATTCATGAATTGCATCTTCTCATTCATCATTAATGCTCTTGATAAAGTATTACAATACTCATTGAATTGATCAGGAGTTTCAAAAGTCTCATTGATATTTTGACCTTTCTTAAATGTTAAAGTAGTCTTATCTTCTGATTCTGAAATAGTAACTTCACATGCATCAAATCCACTCTTCCATTTATAAGTTAAGTTTCCTTCATTATTTTCAAATGATTCTAAAAGAGCATTGATTGTCTTAAATTTAACATCATCACAAACAGCTTCAACAACTTTAGTTTGATCACTGGTCATTTTATAAGTCTTTCCTAAAATTGAGAAATATTTATCATTCTCATCATTTTCATATACATAAGATATAGGATTAACTACAATATAATTTGGAGCAATTGATTCTGTAATAGCTGACTTATAAACTTGCTTGCATACATTTCTAAATTCAGGTATATATTGAACAGATTTCAACGCACCTGATTTGATGTATGATACAACTTGTGCTTCATTAAGCTCTAAAAGTTTCTCAACTTGTTCAACACCAGTCTTTGCAATATAATTATAAGTTGACTTGTTATTTTCAATTGATTCACAAGCACTAGCTAATTGCCATGAAATATTATTTTCTTTAATAAAATTCAATACAGACTCTAAAATACCAGTCAAACCTGTATCAAAGCTATATTTTTGTGCCTCTCTTATGAAGCCGTTGACAATACCACAAGTTACAGGATTTGAAAACAAATATCCCTTGTAGTTTTTAACCATATCTTTACCTGCTTCTGTCACTGCTTCGCATTTATTCAATTTAGCTGTGAAATCCAGGTTTTTAAGTAAATTTACGCTCATATATTTATTTTATTTGGTATATTTAT
>AUXO016736070.1_pt1 | contig 11652 bp, 9 predicted proteins | sample 768731 | NCBI WGS metagenome assembly AUXO01 (sample SAMN02715735, study PRJNA202380) | gut metagenome | biome: sheep rumen | host: Ovis aries | place: New Zealand: Palmerston North | reverse complement strand
TTAGGAGGATTTTTATGCCATTATGTCCAATTTGTGGTTATCCGTTAGATAGTGATGGTCATTGCTGGAATTGTGGATATTGGAGTGGAACCCATCCATTAGATCCATTCTATCCAGGATACTAAAAATAAGTTTTACTTTTTTTATTTATTTTATTTAATTTTTTATTTATTTTATTTAATTTTTTATTTATTTTATTTTATCTTTTTATTTAATTTTATTAGTCTATTTTTAAGAGCTTAATCAAATAAAAATAAGGGATTTTTTATTCAATTAATAATCCTCAAGTAGAAAATCAATTATGTTGATGCATTTTATTCCATTCCATTCCATTTTAACATCTTTATCTAATGTTAAAACGATTTTCTCATAATTGTCTTTAATCATTTCTAATGATTCGCATTTTTCCTTAAGTGTTTCCTCATCCTTAAGGGATTTGCATATTTGATAATATTTACGAGTTTCAGAAGTGTTTACAACAAAGTTTATTTCTCTATTGTTATATTTTCCAATATTTATTTCATAATTTCTATGGAGCAATTCTAAAAAGACCAGATTTTCCAATATGTTATTTTCAATGTTTTCATTGAATCCCATTATGGAATTGTTGATTCCAATGTCTCCCACATAGTATTTAGGTAAAGTTTTCAATATCTTATCCTTTCCTATATCATATCTTTGCACAGAGTAAAAGAGCATTGAATCCTCTAGTATTTTTAGGTAATCTAATACTGTAGAAGGAGTAGTTCTTTTACAGTCTTTTTTAAGGTATTTGCATAGATTTTTAGATGATGTGACATTTCCTATATTAAGCAATGTGTATTTGATGATTCTCTCGAGCAATAAGACATTTTTTATATTGTTCCTTTTAACGATGTCTTGTAGGAATATTGTATTGTAAACTCCAAAAACTAAATTCTTTAAGATGTTCTTTTTATTGCTGTATTCAAAGAGAATAGGTAATGATCCATATTTCAAATAATTTTCAAATTCCCTTGTATAGTCATTATCATTAATTTTATTTTGTTTGTTTTTTTCTAGGATTTGAAGCACTATTTTCTCTTTATCTTCATTTGCAATTTGGTCAATGTTATTTTTATTAAACTCATTATTCATTTCTAGAAATTCTCTAAATGATAATGGCAATACCTTGATTTCATTGTATTTGAAGTTATTATATTCAGATTTAAAAAAGTTTTTTAGTCTTTTGAATTGGATTCCTATAAAGTATAAGTCTATGGCTAATTTTTCATTTTCATTAATTTTTGATATTAATTCTGGCAAGATCACTTTCCAATTGTTCAAGTCTTGAATTTCATCAAAGAATATGTAATTCTTTTTATCTGGTCTGATTTTTTTATTGATCAAGGCTGGCAATTCTGAATCACTTAAGTTATTTTTCAATTTCAATAAGTCACAATCAGTATTGCATTCAATATAAATTATGTTATTGGCTTTATCAGATTTCAATTCTTTTACAAATTCTTTTACAATGCTTGTTTTTCCAGATTGTCTCATACCGCTAATTAACTTAATTTTATTATTGTCTTTATATTCCATTAAATATTTGACATAAACTTCTCTATTAATCATATTATCATCATTCAATTAAGTTTTAAAGTTTTTTTTAAATCTGTTGAATTTTGATTTATATTTATTAGTGAATTTTAGTATGAATTTTGTTTTAAAACCAGTAAATAAGGATATCTAAAACTATAGATATCCTTTTTCTAGTTTGATTTGTTTTTTTTTTAATTTTATCTGATTTTGACTTTGAGTATCTAGTTAAAATCATGCTATTTTAAGATTCTAGCTAAAATCATGCTATTTTAAGATTTTAGCTAAAATCATGCTATTTTAAGAATATGGCTTTAATATTCTATTTTGAGAATGCAGGTAAAATTATGCTTCTTTCACCATCAGCCTCAAATTCTCTTAATGCACCTTTAGCGATACATTTTCTAGGATGTTCAAAGTCGAAGGATAAATTCTTATCAGCAAATGCAATTTTAATTAATGGGTTTACACAGAATGCGTCTCCTCTTGCAGCGTGTGGTGCTTGAGCGATTCCAGCATATTCTGGTTGGTGTCCCACATTCATTGCATAGTTAGGATAGTTTGGTCCTCTTAGTTCATGGATCAATCCTTCATCACTTCTAATGGATAATGAGTTAGCTGCTCCACATTGGTCCTGCAAGTCATAACCATAGAATCCTAATCTGCTGTGGGCTTCCTTATGTTCAATCATACTGAGGTACCAACCGTTCACTCCAGCATTTGAGTTTCCTGTTGCGAATGCTACGGAACATCCTGCAGCAGCAGAAATTACTGATGCTCTTTGAGAACCTCCGAAATGGTCTTCAAGTAATGTTGGGATTTCATATTGTTCTAATCCGTAAATTGTGACTTCAGTAGCAATATCCTTCACATTATCGAAATTAGCTTCCGCTTGACACATTCCATAATTTTCCTCTACATAATCTTTTCCATAGTAAATGAAATCATCCAATATATCATCAGTATAAGTTGCACTTGCGTATTGGGTGAAACCTACACCTCCAGACATGTATGAACCTAACCATACTTGGTCGTATAATGTTGCTGCTCCACCAATTACTTCTAATGTGATTTCGGCAGGGTCCTTACTGATTCTTGATGTTTGAATCATATCAGCAAATATTCCAAATGGAACTCCACCAGGTTCATTAGCTCCTCTTGCACGTCTTGCAGGTAATATTGCTGCCATACCAATTACGTCTGCGTGTTTAGCAGCATATGAAAAGTCTGCAATCGCTGCTTCTCCAGCACATAAGCTGTATGCAGTAATGAAACTCATACCAATTTGCATAGCTGACCATCGAGATACGGTACCACCATCACAAGCTCTAACAACTAATGTTGGTACTCTACTAACTTGATAAGTCTTGTTTCCAACATATTCCTTAAGCATTTCAGCTTGCTCTTCAGGGAATTCCTTGTTGATATCAATCAATACTCTTTTATCGAGTTCATCAGCTAATTCATCATTTCCAGTGAAGATTTTTGCGTAACAGTCTGATGCAAGTCCTGGGTGCACTTCCACCATGTGTTCTTGAACTACAGCTCCTCCAGGAAGTGCATGGTTAATTGTTTCCATATATTCATTGATTGTTTCCGGAGTAACCTCTACACCTAACCTTTCTTGCAATACTGAATGTGCTGTATCCATACCTACAATTACAGTTCTTTTTATATCATCCACTAATTGTTGGATAGCAGCATTGTTACAGAAGTGTAAGTCGTCTCCTTCAACATAATCTTCAGTACCTGATATCTTATAACTCATTAATTGTCTTTGTCCTAAAGGCACACCAATGTCAGGGTTATAAAAAGGCATGTTGTCTCTTTTTTTAGCTAAGTCATTTGCAGCATCAAAAAATTCTCTTTTACGGGCAGATTGTTTCCACCCATCAAAACAGTAAAAACTGGTTTGTTGGTTTTCTTGGTCTTCACCTTTAAATTTTTTAGTTAATGCATCTAGAAAACGTTTATTTTCCAGTTTTTCTCCTTTTGCCATTAGTCATCACCTAATCTCTTTTTTAAATCGTTTTTAAATACATTTAATCCAAAACCACCTTCAGTACGGGAAGTGTGTATATTTTCCACTACTTCTACAAGTTCTTTATCGGTTCTTAAACCGATGTTATCTTCCCTATAAATTGTAGTGATTTCATTAAGATAATCTTCTGGAAGTGGCTCTCCAACGTCTACACCTTCGTCAAGAAGACGACCTACTTGGTCCTTAATGTACATGACATGGCCTGTTTCCTCATCAAAAATGTATCTTTGCAATCCATCAAACATCAATCCATTTTCGTCTAGCCTTAATGAGTGTCCATGCACTGTTGCACCTCTCATACCTGACCTTGCTGGATCAAACATATCTGTTTCAACTAACTCTTTGGAAATTTTTTCCAAGTCAGACTCTCTTATTTCAATAACTTGTCTTCCAGATAATGTTCCTGTATCTACTCCTCTGTATCTCCACATGTAAGTCCTTGCTCTGTCATATGGTTGTGCAGGAGCGTTATACATGGAATCTGCAAATTGAATATATCTTACACGAATTCCTTCTTTAGCTCCGTGAATAGGTTCAACTAATTCTCTTACAGGGTCTTCATTCAAGTCCATTTCGTCTAATGGAGGGTGTACTTTTTTATAGTCTTGTCCAGGGTTTCTATGTCCTAAAATGTTTACAAGCCCTTCATCGGAAATTTCTCTGATAACTTTTAATTTATGTTCAGGGTTCATATGCTTTCTTCTATTTTCAGCAATTCTTGTTTCTCCTGGACAAAATTGAGCATTATATGTCATTTTTTCACCTTAAATCATATTTATTGTGTCGGAACTACGAGCGTTTGAATCAACCATGCCCACATATCTGTCATCTATAGCACTTTCAAAGTTAGTGCCATATTTTAAGTAATCACTTACAGTGGTTTGAGTTTTAGTGAAAATACCAATCATTAAAATATATTTGCAAGGCAAAGTTTCATCAAGTATTGTTTCAATAGACTCCATAATTTCATTTAATAGTTTTACATCGACAGTTAAAATTATCTCTCCAATGAGTAATCTTAAATCAATATTTTGATTCTTGATTTTGATGCTTTTTCTATATTGGTGGTTCACTGGTGTTCCTCTTGCAGGTCCATAGTAAACAGTTTTTGGTAATGAAGGACCATGTACTATCCCTCTTATGAGTCCATCAAGTTCAAAAATTTTATTTAATACTTTTTCAGCAGTTTCTGGCTTCAGAAATCTATGAGGAAATATTTTTATGTCAATGATTTCACATTTTTCCTCTTCAGTATTAAGCTTATTTTCTTCAGTGCTCATTATTTCCCCTTAAATCTCTTCTTTAATTTTTCCTGCACCTTCTGCTACAAATTTAATAGGTTCCCTTAATGTGTCAATGGTACTGTATACTGTACCAATCAATCCAGAGGTTCTTTCAACTGAAAACATTTGTGTTCCAGCATCCAAACACATAGCCACTGCTGCACAAGGTATTGCATAACCTTTACTGTGTCTTGTAACTACGTGGTTTCCGTGGAAAGTACCTGGACCTCCTCCACCATAAATAGAGTGGGAGAAGAAACTAAATCCTACACCTACACCTTCGGTTCTACCATAGTCTACACCAGGCAATCCAGTTTCATATTCAAGGATGTCATTGTAATAAAGTACAGTTGAAGCTACTGCTTGAGCTGCTCTTGCAGCACCACAGTTAACAATGTTTGCTGCTAATAATCCTGCTGCAGCATATGCGTTCCATAATGCCCAGTCTACAGGTTCATACATGTCATATCCAGAGTTCATTTTTTTAGCAACTCTAATGACTCCATCTTCTACAGCTCTGCCTACAAGAGTTTGAATTACAGTACCTACACTTCCTTTACCATTTTCCTTAACTAAATCATAAACTAGGTTGTTTGCATTTAATCCTTGGAATGCTAATCCTAATAAATGGCTACGTTCATAAGCTCCAGTTGCGTCTCCAGTTTCAAACATTGCAGTCTGTTCCATAATTGAAGATAATGCAGCTGCATTTAAAGTATTTTTATTTGTAATAGCGACTACGTGGTTTGCCATAACGTTCCTAAGACCATATCCTAATCCTTCAAAAAGTACTGGAGGTCCTAAGATTGCACTTATGTTTCCACCGCTTAAGTCGATTGTTTGAGGATAGGATCCCATAACTGCAGTTTTCACTGTTGATGCATCAAATATGCTGACATCAAATGTGTCAATAATTGATTGTGTTACTGCTGCCCCTGTCACTAATGAGGATACAGTATAATCTCCTGCCATCTTTATTCTTTCATTAGGGACTTGGACTAAAAGTTGGTTTCCACCATTGATTAATGAAACTTCAGTGTCATCCTTGTCACTGATTCTTACCATTTTTCTAATTTTGTCTGCAAGTATATCTGCATTTTCAGTAATTGGTAAATCTAATTCACGTCCAGGGATAAATCTTCCTTTTCCTCCTAATGCTCCAGTTTTAAGCCCTTTTTCTATCCCACTTAAGTTTACTGCAACAGATCTTTTAATGTTATAAATAATATTTGCAATTGCAGGATTTCTCATAGGGCTTATTGCTTCTAATGGGACATCAGATTCTAATAGTTTACCATTAAAATCGTATAAATCTATCTTGTCATCATATATTGGCATTTTTGCACCTTAAATTTTTTTTAAAAATAAATATAGAGAAATTTTAAAGAATTGATTTTATTCAAGCAAAACTCTTTTAATGAATTTGGTATAATTTTTCACTATATTTTCGTTAGAATCTTTATCGTGTTTAAGACTAATTTTGATAATTTTAAATGTTTCCATCAGTCAATCAGATATCTTAACAACCTTTTTGTGAATTTTGTTTGTGAATTTTGTTTGTGAATTTTGTTTGTGAATTTTGCAGTGTGTTTTCTCGAATTTAAATCAGGATATCATTAAAAATTTCTCTATGGTTTTTATAACTTTTTACAAATCCTTTAATTATTTGAAGTAGAACTAAATTTAAAATGGATTGGAAAAAGCTATAATTATTTATAAATGTTTATCAAGATTGAATTTATAAAGATTATATTTTGAAAATTAAAATATTGTTTTTTAAACATATTTAATCTTCAATTTTCCCATTTTTTAATAAAAATGTTTTTTATTTAAAAACATTTATTTTCATTAGTTCTAATTTAATTTAAAAGGATTTTCACTGTAAAAAGGCATATAAAAACAATATTTATTGATTATTTTTATTAAATAATCATTTGTTTATATTAAGTAATACATATATATACTTTTTTATTACTGAAATTTTTTTATAAATTTCTTATTTTTATCCTTTTTAGTTTTAAGTTTTTTAAAGTTCATTTTTATCTTTTATAAGATTATTTATGCTTATTTAGAAGAAATAAGTTGATTTAAATTATTTTTTATATTTATTAAAATTTTATTTAATTTATTTAAATTTAATTAATTTTTCTTAATTTTCTTTTTAATATTTAATTTGTCTTTATAATTTAAAAATAAATTCTAAATAAACTTATTTTTTATTTCAGAACTCAATCTATTTCAATTTTATTTTTTTATTTGAAATTTTAGATAATTTTTAATAAGTAATACTTTTTTTATATTTTGTATTACTAATTTTTTATAAAAGAATTTTTTTATTTTTTCTGATTTTATTATTCCATAAAAGAATTTGAAAAATTATTTCTTTTTTTATGGGAAATATAATTTATTTGTGGATTTTGTTAGTGAATTTTGTTAGTGAATTTTGTTAGTGAATTTTGTTTTGAATTTTGATCAAGCTTTTATTTTTATGGTGAATTAGAGGGCAATTAATATTTACAAAAGGTTTAATAAATTGAATTAAAAAATAAGAATTAAAAATTTAAAATGGGGATTATGAAAAGAATATAATTATTTTATTGTTTTAAAAAGATAATTGAATTAAAAATAATTGAATTAAAAATAATTTAATTAAATAATTTAATTAAATAATTTAATTAAATAATTAATTAAATATTTGAATTTACGATAATTTGATGAAAGATAAATGGATAAGATATGTTAAAACAATATTAATAAAAACAATATTAATAAATAAACATTATATTAAATTAGCATAATTAACATTATTGTTCTATAGTTATGTTGCCAAGGATTATGTCATTTCCATCAAGTACATTAACTCTATGGCTTCCACATTCTGGACATAGGACCATAGGAATCATCTCTTTATCAATTTTATCTATTTGCCCGTTAAAATCACAGTTGTAACATTTGATACTGGCATCAGTTTCATTTATATATAAATTTGCATTTTCAGCTATTGTGCCTTTAGATAATATATTAAAAATAAAATTCAATTGATCCTCTGTAATCTGATTTAGCTTTCCTATTTCAACATTGATTTCGGTAATTTTTTGTGCATTATACTCTTCAGCGGTTTCTAAGGATAAGTTAAGAATATTTTGCACTATAGTTGCCTTATGCATAAAATACTCCCTATATATTTTTAAATAAGAGTAAAAGATTAAATATGAATTAATAGTTATAAATTAAATTGTAGCTGGCTATTTAAAAACAAAAACTCACATTTAACATCTTTAAACTCTTAAATTTTACTCTATTTATTAGTTTTTTAAATAATTTCATATATTTATTTTATCCAGGAAAATATATGAATACACAATTGCTTGGCATACAATTGCAAGGGATGATTATTGTTTTAATAATCAATTCATAGTTAATAGTAATAATTATATAAAGTTTTTTATTACTATCATTTTTTTTAAATTTAATGAGATGTATTTATTTGAATTAAAAGCTTTATTTTTAGCTTAATTTTTTAAATATGCTTTATTTAACTCTTATTTTTTAATAATGCTTGTTATTTGTATTTTTTATAATTTGTTAAAAATCTTATAAAATGGTGGAAAATAAGTTATATTATTAAATAATTTTTAAAATAGTTTTATTTTTTAAAATTTTAATTTTTTAAACTAATAATAACTATTTACTTTATATTTATCTATAAATTTATTTTTAATTGAATATAATTTATTTAAAATTTTTGTAATACTTTTTTATAAATTTTTATTACAAATTTTTTATAAAAAAATTTTTTTTAAAAAAATATTTTTATTCTTTTATAAAAGAATATTAATACTAATTTTAAAAAAAGTATTACTTAATACTAATTTTAAAAAAAGTATTACTAATTTTTAGATTTTATCTAATTAAAATTATATATGAAAAAATATTTTATTTGCCTTTAATTTCTAAAATTATTTTTTATATTTCTTTATTTTCATAAAAAAATCCTAAAAATTAAGTAAATTTTTATTTAATCTTTTTAGAATAAATTTTATTTTTGTTATGGTTATTACTATTGTGTATTAAAGTTAATTTTATCCTTTAAATTGAATTCAATATCATAAAAAGTTTTAATTTTTAAAAATACAAATAATTTATCTTTATTTTTTTAATTTAACCATTGTTTTATATCTGAAAATATGCAAATTTTTCAAAAACTTTATATGAGTATTACTAATTATATAAAAAGTGTTATTGATAACTTTATCGAATAACATGTTTCTTTATTTTTATTGATTTAGGTATTTTCGCGTAATTAATAGGATAAAGAAAAAAATAGAGAATAAATTTCCTAATTTAAGTTTTTATATTGTGCTGCCTATCTATTGGACTTGGGATGGCTTTGATATGAATTTTTAAATTTGGAAAAATTTTGGAGATTGATATTTTATGTTAGACATAAAACATACAATATGTCCTTCATGTTCTGTAGGATGCGGTTTAAACATTGTTTCAAAAGATGGAGCAGTTGTTGGAACCTACCCATATAAGAGACATCCTATAAACGAAGGTAAAAATTGTTTAAATGGTCGAGATTCCATATTGCAATTTGAAGATTCAATTGAGAAGGCTTCTTTTGTAAAAAACAATGAACTTGAGGAATCTGATAACGCATCTGTAATCAAAGCGATTAAAGATCAGTTAGCTTCCATTGATGCTAGTGATTTAGCTATCATCTGTTCTGGAAACAATACAAATGAAGAGCTTGATAAGATCATTGAATTTGCGAATGCATATGGATGTGAAAAAATAGGATTTTATGGATCTAATTTCCCTAATTTTTCAGGTGAACTCGCAAGCTATGATGATATAAATAAAGCAAGCACTGTCCTTGTTATTGGAGACATTTATAGAGAAAATCCTTTATTGGCTAGAAGAGTTGTATTATCTAAGGAGAATGGCGGAAAACTCATCAATATTGATGATGTGGAAAAATCCATCACTTCCCTAAATGCAGATGATTTCATTCAATTCACTGATGACTTTAATGACAAAGTCGCTAGCGTTAAGGATCAACTAGATGAAAACTCTGTTATTATCGTTAACAAATTATCTAGTAAAGATGACTTTGCGGTTATAGAAGAATTATCTAAAGAAAGCAATGCAAAGTTATTGCCTGTTTTCAATGCTCCTAACACTAAAGGTGCTATGAACAGATTAGATTCATTAGATTGCGATGAGATTAGGAACATTATTGACGACTCTAAAGTACTTATTGTTGTTAAGGATAACTTATTAGATTACTTATCTGAAGATGACATTAAAGGAAAAAGCTTTATTGTAAATATTTCTAATGAGAAAAATCGTTTCGCTGAACTTTCAGATATTGTCCTTCCAGGAAAGTCCTGGGCTGAAAAGGAAGGAACTTTCACAAACTGTGAAGGTTTGGAACAAAGTTTCATCATATCTGCAGAATGTGATAATGATAATCTAAGTGAAATAGAAATATTCGATGAGCTTGCTTAATATCGGTGATATCATGAGTGACAAATTTATTCTTGCTAAAAGTAAAGAAAATGAAATAACTGATAGCGGAGCATGTGGAGGAGCAGTAAGTTCTATTTTTCAATATTTATTAAGTAATGATATAGTTGACGGTGTATTAACTCTTAATAAAGGTGACGATGTATACGATGGTGTTCCAAGACTTTTGACTGATGCAAGTGAAGTCATTGAAACCTGTGGCTCATTGCATTGTGCACCTACAATGGTTGGAGATTTAATTTCCGATTATTTGGCTGATGAAAAAATAGCAGTGGCAGTTAAACCTTGTGATGCAAAAGCTATTAATGAATTGGTAAAAAGACACAGAATTGACGGAGATAAAATTTTCACTATCGGTTTAAACTGTGGAGGTACAGTTAGACCTGAAGTTGCACAGGAAATGATAGAGAAATTTTATGAAGTTGACCCATCCAGAGTCGTAAAGGAAGAGATTGATAAAGGTAAATTCATCATTGAACTTGACGATGGTGAAGAGATTGGAATCAAGATTGATGACTTGGAAGAAGAAGGTTACGGACGTCGTGATAATTGTCAAAGATGTGAACTTAAGGTTCCACGTAATGCTGACATATCATGTGGTAACTGGGGTTCTGAACCTGGTTGGACCTTTGTTGAAATCAACACTGAAAAAGGTCAAGAACTAATTGACGGAGCTGTATCCGGAGGATTTATTGAAACTAAAGCCCCTTCAGAAAAAGCAATGGAAATTAGGGATAAGGTTGAAAACATCATGATTAACATGGGTAAAAAGTCCACAGCAAAACAATTGGATACTGAAGCCTTAACTATCGAAGAGTGGGAAAATCAGTGGAATAAATGTATAAAATGTTTTGCATGCCGTGATATTTGCCCTATCTGTTGGTGTAATGAATGTGAACTTGAAAAGCCTTATTTCAAGGATGATAAGCAAGCACCTCCTGATCCTTTAGGATTCCATGGTGTAAGATTATCTCATATGAGTCCAAGCTGTGTAAATTGTGGTCAATGTGATGACGTATGTCCAATGGAAATTCCAGTATCTAAGTTATTCCATAAGTTACAAGTTAAGTATCAGGATGAAACTGGATATGTTGCTGGTATTGGCGATGAAAAGCCTCCATTATACAGTCCACAAAAAGAGAACTTTTAATTGGAGATGAATATTATGGCAGAAGATGTTAAAATTGTAGGTTTTTGTTGTAATTGGTGTTGTTATGGTGGTGCTGATACTGCAGGTAC
>AUXO011160040.1_pt1 | contig 11652 bp, 16 predicted proteins | sample 768731 | NCBI WGS metagenome assembly AUXO01 (sample SAMN02715735, study PRJNA202380) | gut metagenome | biome: sheep rumen | host: Ovis aries | place: New Zealand: Palmerston North | reverse complement strand
CACAAACTTGAGGGGAAATCTTTGTTACTATTGCCAATTGACCCGATTTTGCAAGATGTAAAACTGCACAAACTTATTACAAAATCTTTGTTACTATTGCACAATTGACAAAAACACTGTTCTGTGATTCGCCCGCCCGCCCTGTACAAACCGCCGATTTTCATTGTGCATATTGCACAATAGCCGAAAATTCGTCAGGTTGCACAAAAATCTTCCTTATCTTTGTGCATTATTGCAACAGTTTGCCGTGCTATAATAAGAAGTAGACCTATAGAAAGGAGATGTATATTTATGCGATACCCTGAATATTTAATCAGAAAGTCATATCCTTCAATGCGCGCCTTTGCCGATGTTTGCGGGGTTTGTCCTTGTACAATGACGCACTATATCAGCGGGGTAAGATTTCCAAACACTCATAACTTTATGACTATGGCAAACAAACTTCATGTAACCGCCGAACAGTTATACAAATATTGGTATAGAGAGGTAAAGACAGATGGCAATTAAATATAGCGCTGAGGTTAGGAAGTTAGCAAAACGTGCTAATCAAAGAATGTTGGAAATGGAGAAACACGATTACAAATCACCCGCCTATAAAGCCGTACAAAGTGCGCTTGAAATGATGGGAAGGAGAAGCGATAAAGTATACGGTAGGCGGTTTTCTGAAACGGGAAAAGGAACAGAAAACGAATTAAGACAACAATTATCTGAATTGCAAAAGTTTTTAGGGCATCAAACAAGCACAATTAGAGGTTATGAAAAGTATAGAAAAGATGTCTATGAAGGCGCGGACAAGGAGTACAAATTAAAAGAAGCGGGTATCACCCAGGAACAATTCGAAGAACTTTGGGAATCAGTACCCGACAAAGAAAAAGACCGTTTTCATTATGCAATTTTCTACTATGCTATTATGGAAACATACGAATTAAAACTAAATAGAGGCGAACTTATTGATAAAGAAAGCGGGGAAACATTAACACGTGAGAACGCTATGACTATAACTGATATGATGCGGACAATTGAAGGGACAAAAAATCTAAAATCAGCACTTCAACAGATTGGTATAACTGTTAAAGATATGAAGGAAAACGTACCACATTTATTTCCAAAAGGCAGTCCAATTATTCTATGAGGTAATTTCATGTTATTCTCATCAGTTAAAACTAAAACAGGCAAAGAAAACATAGTGGCTTATATGCCGCTTGAATTGCCAAAATTTGAATTGCATTTCCATCAGAAACAGCGCAACAAAAGAGTTTATTTATATGCTGAGGAATACGCCACAATAGACACAGAAACAAGCCACACCGACACCCGCGCATGGGTTTATCAATGGGCAGCAAAACTAAACGGGTATTATCTTTACGGTAGAAAACCATCCGAAATAATAGAGTTATTAAACATCTTAAAAGAAAGATATAATCTAAACAGAATGAAATGCATTATATTCTATTTTCATAACCTGAGTTATGACATAGCATATTTAAAGCATTTCTTATTCCAATATGACAACAAAATGCACGTTTTAGCAACAGACGCGCATACATATCTAATAGTTGATGTTGAAGGTTTCCGCTTCATTTGTTCATGGAAATTGTCAAATTTGCCTCTTTCTTTATTGGCTAAAAACTATGGTTCCACATATGAAAAAGCATCGGGTGAAATAGATTATAGCATTTTACGTTACCAAGACGAGGAATTAAGCGAAACACATTGGTTTTATATGTTTTCCGATGTTGCTTCACAACATGATGGTATAGCAGGTTTGATGAAAGCGCAAGGTTATGAATACGCTTTCCAGATGCCATATACATCAACTGGTTTCGTTCGCACTACTTGCCGCAAGGCATCGGAAAAGGCTTTAAATTGGCGAAAGCATTTTCGCCGTTCAATGCTGTCATTAGAACAGTATAACTTATGCAAACAGGCATTTATGGGCGGTTTAACTATCTGTTCTTATTTTTACAGCGGGGTTACGGTTCGCGGAAATTTAGGTCATGTAGATTTCACTTCCTCATACCCCGCCCGACAGATGATGGATTATTTCCCGAAGGGTGCGCCGTGTTGGTATGGCGATGTTACTTCTGAAACAGAACTTGAAACGCTGTTATCAATGTACTGTTGTGTGTTCGTTTTGACTATGTACAACGTTGAAATAAAAGCAGGTGTAACAGCTCCCTGTATCCCTTCATCAAAGTGCATTTACCTATCTAAAGACCACTTAAAAGTGAACGGAAAAATAATACAAGCTGATGAACTATCAATAGTTGTCACAGAAATAGATTATAAATGGATTATGAAGCAGTACGAACATAAAGGAATAAAAATTGATAAAATGCTAATATTTAATCGCGGGCATATTCCAAAATGGCTAAAGTCTAAAATAATGGAATTTTTCGCCATAAAATGCACTAAAAAACATTCTGACCCGCTTATATATTTAGCTTCAAAAAGTGCCATCAATTCGGTTTACGGAATGACAGCAACACAAATTATACGCAGTTCATTCCAGTTAGATAATGAACTAATATTAAAAGCAACGGAAACCAATGAACAGGAAGAACTTGACAAATTTTATAATTCTCGCAACAGCTTTCTTCCATATCAATATAGTCTATACACTACAGCATGGGCACGCGATGCCCTACTTACATTAATAGAATCTATCGGTTACGATAACTTTCTATATTGTGATACTGACAGTGTATTTTACAAAACATCCGATGAAGTCGAAAAGCGGATAAATAAATACAACGAAAGGATAAAACAACGTGCCATTGAAGCGGGCGCTTTTGTGGGTGATAACATTTTAGGAATCGCAACGCATGAACCGAAAATCACAGCTTTTCGTGGGCTTCATGCTAAATGTTACGCTATGATCGAAGAAGGGCAATTGAAAGTTACAATCGCGGGAATCACTAAAGCCGCAACAAAATGGGTACATGGTGACGGGTTTACGATGCGGCACACCATGACAAATGCGGAAGAACTGGAAAACATAGACAACTTGAAAGACGGTTTCATATTCCGTCACAATGGCGGCACACGCGCAATTTATATAGAAGGGGGAATAAATGAAGAAGTCATAGAAGGTCACAAAACGGAACTTGCAAGCGGGGTTATAATCGAGAACATAGAAAAAGAGATTTCTGACACCATGTTTACACGAGGTGAAGATTATAGCATGTTGCACATAAATCCCGTTGAATTTTTGTGAAATATTTACTATGTTATTTTTAATATATTTCCCCCTTTATTCCTGTTTTGTGGTAAAATGTCCTTGGGGGCTTATGTCGTTTTTTCCGCTGTCTGTCTTTCGCAAGTGTACCCGCCATCGGAGGGGCGCGGAACTTGCCATCGACAGAGCTGCATAAGGGCAGCGGTTCATTGATAACTGAATAGGACAGCAAAAACGGTTAGAATCGTTTCTGTTATCCCGAACACTTGGAATGTTTCACGTGAAACATTTATGCGGATGACTTGACAGTATACGGATTCAGAAAGGGCATACAATGACGGTTAAAATTTGGAATAAGAAAAACAACGAACTTTTAGTAATGATGGAGTGGACAAAGGGCAGACTTGACAGCAGAAGATATAACATGATTGTAAATCAGCTTTTTATGCTTGCGTGTGACGGTTGCGAATACGACAATTTGGTTGCAACATTTGACAATACACCACAAAGAATAGAAACTGAAACATTTCACGGAAAGTTGGAATATTCGTCTATATTTATGGCTTTATATGTCAATGGCGAATTTGTCAAGACAATGACCATTAGTGACTGAGAGGGCAAACAAATGACAGATAGACAAAAAGCGGAATATGCAATCTTACATGGTTCGATTTTAGAATCAGACGAATTCTATATTGACGATAACGGCGCTTTAACCCATTTCATTGAATTAAAAGTTTTATATAAAAGGCATATAATACAAATTGCATTTGCTGACGGTAAACTAATTAAATTTAGAATCAAATGAGGTTTAGCGGGTATAGTTCAACGGCAGAACTGCGGGTTTTGACCCCGTTAATACTGGTTCAACTCCAGTTACCCGTGTTAGTCGCAACAGCGGCGGGAACAATGAAAATCACATAAAGAAAGGAAGGTAACAAGATGATTAAAGTTGAAGTAAATCGCGGTGACGTTCACATTGAAGAAATAAGCGGTAGAACCCCAACAATTGCCGCAGAATTATGTGGAATAGTTAGAGCCGTTTGTATTGCATGTTGGGAAGATGAAGAAAACGGAGCGGAATTGACGGAAACAATGATTACACTCGTCAGTAGCGCACTCGTCAGTAGCGCACTTAAAGAGGTTAGACCGCATGAAAACTCTGTTTCATAATTTGCTGTTCGTTTCATTTATGCTGTTCCTTATGTCCGCAGAATCAATTGTTAATCTTATAATCGTTAGCTTGGGCATCTGACCCATAATTCAGATAGAAAGGAAAAGAAAAATGGCAAAAAAGAACATTGAAGCAACCGCAACAGAAAACGCCGAGAAGAAAGCACGTGTTTCCATTAAGGATAAAGCCCACAAGCATATTGAAAGGCTAACAAAGAAGGGTGTTGTCCCTATGGTATTTGAAGAGGTTTTAACCGCATATGCGGCGGTAGGTATTATCAAGTATGATGAAGTTCTGGAAATGTCTGACAGCTATGCGGCAACGTTCATTACTGAAACCATGAAAGGGGAATAATTAAAAATGGGTAAATTTAAGAAGGACAGCAAAAAAGTCGAATTTGGCAAGGTCGAATCTTTCAAAATTTTGAAAGCAACAAACTACAATTGGGGCTGTGCTTTTAATATGATTCTTAACGGTGTAACAATTTATAATTGTACTGTCGCGGAATCGAAAGACGGAAGATTTTTCATCAGTTTTCCGTCACGTAAGGGAAGTGATGAAAAATGGTATTCTTACGTATATTTTCGTTTCACGGATGAAGATATGGAGAGAATCCTTGATGCAGTATCTGACAAACTCGGACAGTAAAATAACACGTTAACGCTAACAGGGCGGGGAAACAATTCCCGCCCTTTTCTTATGTTTCACGTGAAACATTAATCAAGTGAGGTTATAAGATGACATTCAAAGTAAATAGAGCAAGCGATATTATATGTTCTATAAGTTACTATAAAACATTTGAAACCCTTGAACAATTGCGCGATTTTGTTATTAAAGAAAATGAGAAAAGAAAGTCGTGCATTATCTACTGGGATTCTATGGAACTGATAATTTATGATGACTGGATTGAGTGAGGTGTTAATATGGTTAAAATTGGACACGCGCGGTTTTCAGAGAAAGGCAATACAGAAGGAAAAAGAGGTGACCAAACGGGAAACGAAGTTGCTGTAACTGACTGGTATGACGGAACATGGCTGACTGTATACAGACCACAGTCTGACAATACCGCTTTTATTATTGCTAACACTATGGAAATGGCAACAAACAATAATAATATAGGATATGGACAGTCTGACAGACTGACACTTATGAAAGCTGCCGAACAATGCAATTTTGACCTATCCAAAATCACCGAACCCGTGAATTGCGATTGTTCGTCTTTGGTTGCGGTATGCTGTAATGCGGCGGGTGTAGGTGTACCGTTTTCCATGACTACCCGTTCAATGGATTTATCTTTGATGGGAACGGGAAAGTTTATAAGGATGAAGGACAGCCGATACTTAAAGACACCCGACTATCTGAAGCGCGGGGATATTCTTAGAAAGAATGGGCATACCGCTATCGTGCTTTCAAACGGTTCAAAGTATACTGATGAATATGAGATTCATAACATGCCTGTCATTTATGCTGATAACAGAAATGACGATTTGCGCGGAATCTATGAAACTACAACAGATTTGTACTTAAGAATCGGCGCGGGTGCGGGTTTTCAAGCGGTTTCTGTAATGCCCTACAAACAGCGCGTATTCTGTTACGGAAACTTTTCATACGACAGCAACTCGAAAGTTTGGGTGTATGTTGATTCTTACATGGACGGTAAAAAATTGACGGGATTCTGTTCTTATAAACACTTGGTAAAAGTGGGGGATATTAAATGGTAGTCGTTTTTATCGGTGGTTTTATAATCGGGTTTTTCGTTTGCCTTTATTGGCTGATAATCAGCACTTGTGTAGATGAAGAGGAAGAGGATGCTTTATACAAAAGAAGGGTTTCTAAACGTCTCTTGGATAGACAAAGAAGCAAAGAGGATTAATGCCGCATTTGTTGTGATTTTAGGAACGCGCCAAATTGGAAAGACTTACGGCACTCTAAAACTAATGACAGATGAAAAGCGCAATTTCATATTAATGAGAAGAACACAAACCGAAACAGATTTTATTACAAACGGCACTCTCAATCCGTTTCTTGCTTTGGGGAGAAGCGATATAAAAGTTAAAAAGGAATCGCAGTATATTGGTAAAATTCAAGCTGAAACAGAAAGCGGATTTGAGCCTATAGGTATAACATTATCACTGACTTGTGTTTCTAAAATAAGGGGGTTTTCTGGCAACGCTTTTACTGATTTGGTTTATGATGAATTTATCCCCGAATCCCATGTAAACAGAATCAGAAATGAAGGTGACGCCTTTTTAAATGCTGTTGTAACTATCAGCGGAAACAGGGAAATTGAAGGACAGCCACCGTTAAGATGTTGGTTATTAGCTAACTCTAATAACATCGGTTCGCCTATACTTAAAGCATTAAATATTACTGATAAAGTGGAGAGCATGGACAAAAGCGGGCAGGAACTTTCTATACTTCCCGACAGGGGTATTATTATTGTTTTAGCAAAAGCGCGGGAGTTATCAGATAAACGTAAGAAAACATCATTAATGAAAGCCATATCAAAGGAATCAGAATTTTCTAAAATGGCTTATGATAATGAGTTTTCTTACAATGATGCTGAAAACGTAACACGCCGCGATTTAAAACAATATCAGCAGATTGCCGCAGTAACGGGAGTTTTTACAATCTGGAAACATAAAGGGGATAACAGCTTGTATATAACTTCATACCGAAGATGCAACCGTGAATTTTCCAATACAGACAGGGGATACAGGGAACTGTTAACCACTATTCCGACATTGAAACTTAACTATACTTTTAACAACACCTATTTTGAATCACTCGCAATTAAAGAGATTTACAAAGAAGTTGTTCGTTTGTAAATAGTTCATATCTGTAACTATTTCATATGTTATGTTACTATAATAGTAATGGCGGGGTGAAGGTCAGACGCATCGGGTGGAGCCCGAGACCGTGAGCGGGCGCGCTCATAAAAACACCCCGCCTATTTTAGAAAGGACAGAAAAATGACTACATCTGAAATTCTTGAACTTGTTAGAGCAGGATATACAAAGACAGAAATTGAATCTTTGAGCGGGGCAGAGATTCAGAAAGATGATACAGAAACAGCAAAACAGGAAGATTCTAAAACTGAAGAAGTCAAAACCGAAGAAAACAAAACCGAAAAAGTCAAAACAGATAACGGGTATAAAGAATTACTTGACGTTGTAAACAGCTTAAAAGAAACTGTAAAAGCGATGCAAGCGGACAACGCTAAAAAGGTAAGCGGTGAACCGCCACAGAAAGAAACGGCAGAAAGCGCAATTCGAAGTTTTTTCGAAGATATTCCGAAGAATTGAGAATCGTTTTATTCTTCGGTTTATCAATGTTAGCAACGGTATTTTTAACGCTTAATATTTCGTAACGGGGTGTATATGTTCAGTTGGTTTTGGTTTAGATTTATGAAGGTGGAATGATTATGGACGGTACAACGCTTTCTACATTAATCGGCAATTTGGGTTTCCCTATTGTTGCTTGCTGTTATCTTGCATATAGCAATGAAAAACTGAGGAAAACGATTGAAGAAAACACAAAAACAATTGAAGCATTAAAGGAACTTTTTAAACTCCATGTAAAAGAATGTGAGGGGGTATAAATGGCTAATTTTAATCTGTCAATTGTAGACGGACAACTCATTTATCTTGATGCGGCGGGTAATACCTATTCTATCGGTAATGCAACTATGATTGCACCCGCCTACAAGAAACAGACCTATGCGGCTAAATCGCTTGTAACTCACGATGGAAAACTTTATACAAACGCAAGTCAAATTGCAACTGCTGAAGACTGGACAGCGGCACACTGGACAGAAACGACAGTAGCAGCTTGGGCGGCAAGTCTTTAATTAAGGGGGTTTATAACATGGCGGTAAACGAACTTTCATTCGCACAAAGTGCGGCATTTCTTACTGACCTTTACGAACAGGCAACGGGACAGAAATCGTCAATTGCGGTTGTTGATTCCGGCAGTTTTACAACTGTGGCACAGGCTGTGCTGAAAACGGGATATGATACAGTTATCAGTTCCATTTCACAGGTACTGAGCAGGACTATTTTCTCTGTTCGCCCGTACACTGGAAAGTTTAAAGGAATCTATGTAGATTCTGAGCGGTTCGGTAACATCACCCGAAAGATTAATTTCATAGACGGCGATGTAGAAGATGATGACAGAGAGCCTCTTACGGACGGTGCAAGCGTCGACCCTTGGGTAATTAACAAACCGAAGGTATTACAGACAAATTTCTATGGTTTTACAAAGTATCAGCGGCATATCACTATTTTCCGCGATCAGTTAGACGTCGCTTTCTCTTCCCCGTCTGAATTTGCGCGTTTTATCAGCGGCGTGATGCAGAACGTTGTCGACCAACTGGAACAAATTAAAGAAGCTGAGGCACGTAACTGTCTGATTAACTTCATCGCGGGTAAAGCGGCGGGCGATTCTGACAATGTAATCAATGTTCTTCAAGAATATTACAATGAGACGGGTGTAACGCTTACACCGACAACTATGTATTCTGATTCGAATTACATTGCATTTATGAAGTGGCTTTACAGCTACATCAATGGACTCACTCAGAAACTTGCGGAAAGGACTATTAAGTACCATATCAATGTGACGGGTAAAGAGATTCACAGGCATACACCCGCCCGTGACCTTAAAGCCTACATGAGCGCACGGGCAATGAACGCCATTGATTCTATCGGGCTTCCGTCTATCTTTGGTGCTGACCGTCTCAAAATGATTGATTTTGAACCCGTTGTTTATTGGCAGAATATCAACGATGCTGAAAAGGTAATCACAACGCCGACCGTTCTACTTGCTGACGGTACACTTGAAAAGAAAACTAGTACAACTGTTGATAACATCATCGGTGTTCTTTTCGATAGAGATGCACTCGGAATCACTCGGAAATCTGAATGGATGATGTCAAGCGGAATGAATCCGCGCGGCGGCTATGAGAATATTTTTTATCACTTCTCTATGGCAATGTGGAACGATTTTACTGAGAATGGTATTGTTCTCGTTGCTGATTCTTTCTCGTAAACTCTTTACAGGGCGGGGATTTTCCCCGCTCTGCTATTAAGAGGTGAAATATGATCACATTGCAATTTGGCACAGTAAGAAAAAGAAAAAACTCTACTTATGTACCAACATCAGAACTGACATATACAGTACAGGCAGTACTAAAAGACGGTTGTTCTGACAATAACCCCGTTTTTCTTTTAAAAAACGAGAGTAACGTATTTTCATATAACTATGTTAAATGGGACGGTTGGTATTATTTCATAGATGATGTAGTAAGGGAAAGAAATCAGTTTGTCGTGGTTTCCTGTTCACTCGACCCGCTTGCTACATATAAGACGGAAATTCTTCAAACGTCCGCTTTCGTGCTTTATGATACAACCGCAAATACTGAGATTCCAGACACAAGATTAAGCACTAAAACAACTCACGGCATCCACTTTTCAACAGCGGTTTTTAATTATATCGGAAACTATTCCGACCCCGCTGATTGTCCTGTTGTGCTTTCAATTGTAGGTCAAGACGGTTTATCATATTGGGCTGTTACGCCAACGGTTGCAAGCACTTTACTTCATAATATAAATCTTGATGAAGTACCCGACTTATTTCCCCGTCTGGTTGATGCTGAAACCATTGAAGAATGGTTAGGTGCAATAGCCGATTATATCAGGGAATATTTTATGGCTATGCTTTCATCGGGGAAAGCTGCTGAATGTATCACAAGTGCGGTACAATTGCCAATTTCAACAGGCGGCATTTACGGTAACAGCGGTTCGATATATTTAGGGAATTTGCCGACAGGAAAAACAGGTACGGAGATTTCCCGCCGCATTTGTTATGATACAATGACTATGTCATTACATTGGTCATTCTCAGACTGGCGGCGGCGCGCTCCGTATACCGAAATGTACTTGTATTGTCCTTACTTTGGTCTGGTTTCCCTTCCCGTTGAAAATCTAATAGGTGAAACGTCTATTACTATTGAATGTTCGTTAGATGTAGCAACGGGAAACGCGCTGTTTATTGTTTTTGGAACCAATACACAATATCATATTGGCACGTATTCCGCGAATTTAGGCGGCGCGTATTCGATAGGAGGGGTGGTTACAACTCCATTTACACAAGCAACTTCAATGGTGGGGGCAACCGTTGCGGGTGCGGCTATCATCGCAACAGGGGGGAGCGCGGCGGCCATGGCTTCAAAACTTGGCGCGTCAGCTATCGCGGGCATCATCGGAGGCAATACCCCGTCATTGAATACCGTTTCGGGCGGCGGCGGCGGCGCAGCTTTGGGATTAAGAAAACAAAGCTATCTAATTGAGGTTACACATGATACGAACGTAACCCCTTCAAGCGTTTCTGCGGCAATCGGTACCCCCACTATGGAAGTAAAAACACTGAGCAGTTTAACGGGATACTGTCAGACAAAATGCGCGAGTGTTTCAATCAGCGGGGACGATTCAGCAAGGACACAAGTAAACAATATGTTGGATACAGGAATTTTCATTGAATGAGGTTTGAAAATTATGCCTTATGATTATGATTATGAGTTTATAAATCAATATCAGGGAACGCGAACCCCGACAGGGGAAGTTGAATACGATTTAACAACAAGTTATTTTTTCCGCTCTCTGTATCAGCGCGCTTTGTCTGTTATCAAATTTAACTTGCCTAAAGGATGGAACAAAAGATATTTTAAGAATGTTTTGTTTGGGTGTGGTTATATCGGAATTGTAAGAACCGCACGGTTTGGGGCGGTCCCTCAGATATCAAATGTAAGCGGGTACGGTCTTTATCTACAACCAACAAAACTGTTAGTGGCTCAGCCATTTGTGCAGTTTGAAGGTACAATCGGTGAAAACTGTGCTGTGATAAAGCTCACACCCGATTATAAAGGAATTACGGATATTGTAGAGCATTACGCTATAAAACTTTCAAAATGCAGTACATCAATTGATGTGTCACTTGTAAATTCACGTTTGTCTATGCTTGCTTATGCAAAGACTAAACAGGGAGCGGAAACTCTGAAAATGATACTTGAAAAGATATCAAGCGGAGAACCCGCAGTAGTTGCGGACCGAATTGTTAAAGGCGATGAAATAAACGGAAACGAAAGCATTTTTACAACAGCATTTGACCCCGCAAGAAATTACATTACTGATAAACTACTAACTGACTTCACCACTATTTTAAATCAATTTGACCGAGAAATCGGAATCCCCGTAATTGATGAAAAGAAAGAAAGAAGAATTGAAAGTGAAATCAGCACTAT
>AUXO017020186.1_pt1 | contig 11653 bp, 7 predicted proteins | sample 768731 | NCBI WGS metagenome assembly AUXO01 (sample SAMN02715735, study PRJNA202380) | gut metagenome | biome: sheep rumen | host: Ovis aries | place: New Zealand: Palmerston North | reverse complement strand
CCATTTTGCCTGGTCGTAGTATTGTCGCCCTCGGTTCCAGCGCACATGAATTGACCCGTGGCTGAGCTTACCGAAGCGCCCCGCTTCGAGCGCTTTGCGCATCTGCTGCACCGCCACGTTAAAACGGTTTTGATGACATGCCGAGACCTTTACGCCCCGCTCTTCCGCTCGTCGGACTATTTCGTCCGCTTCAGCTATCGACATTGCGATTGGCTTTTCGACAATCAGATTCTTACCGGCATCGATGCAGTCAAGCGCGATGCGGGCGTGCTCACCGCTTTCGGTCGCAATTGCAACAAGCTCTATCTCGGGATGTTCCCTGAGCATGACCTTGTAATCTTTGTAGCGTGCTGTTTCGGAGAATCTTCCGCAACCAGCTTTTTCTAGCATTACATCGAACTTAGATTCATCAGTGTCGCACATCGCGACAAATTCGAGTCCGTTGTTTGAAACCGCCTTTACATGATTGACCGCAATTCGCCCGCAGCCTATAAGTGCATATTTCATAGCCTAGAATCCTCCAAGAAACCTCTCAATGTTATCGGCAATGTGAACCGCCGCGCGCCCATCGCCAAAAGGCTGATACGTAGAATCGACCGTCTGCGTAGCTCGCATTGCAAGTCGTATAGATTCTGCGTTTGGCTTTGCAAGCACATTGCGGTTTTCGACCATCGTCTCTGGCCACACCTCGAAATCAAGAACAGTGGTGCACTTCACGCCAGCGAAAAACGCTTCGCGCTGCAAACCACCAGAATCAGTAATTACCTGCGAAGCGTGGCTAACAAGCCATACGCTTTCTAGATAGCCAACCGGTTGCGAAAGCAAAATGTTTGAGTATTTCGCTTTTGAAGCTAAGGTTTTGATTCGCGCGCGATTTCGAGGATGCACCGGATAGACCACTGGCAAGTCAAGGGATTCAAGGGCGGCAAGCAGATCCTCGAGCGTTTGACCGCTCGCAGTATTCTCCTCTCTGTGACAGGTGACGTAATAAAACTTGCCAGGAACTTCAAGGCATACTCCATCGATTATGCTGCTAAGCTTAGGTTCCTTAGCGTTTGCGCTGTATTCCAGAAAGGCGTCGTACATCGGATCACCGACGAAATGGGATCTGTCACCCAGCCCCTCTTCCCCAAGATTTTCAAGACTTTGCTTGGTGCAGGCCAAGAGCAAGCTAGATACGTGATCAGCACATATGCGGTTAATCTCTTCTGGATTGGTCATCGATCGTGTCCGCGCCCCCGCTTCCACATGAACAATCGGAACGTGAAGCTTTGCCGCAGAAAGCGCGCCTGCAAGGGTCGAGTTCGTATCACCATATAGGAGCAGCATGTCAGGATTCCGCGATTCGATCTCGTCTTCAAGCGCAACAAGCATTCTTGCGGTCATCTGCCCGTGGGTACCACCCGAAATGCCAAGATTTGAAGATGGTTCCGGTATGTTGAGCTCCTCAAAAAATGTCTGGGACATGTTGTAATCAAAATGCTGTCCCGTATGGACAATGTACTCCTCGATATTACGCCGTCGTTGTAGCTCGTGAGAAACCACCGCCGCTTTAATAAACTGCGGACGAGCCCCAACAACGGTCATTATCATTGCGCTCACGCTAGAGCACCTCGATGTTTTCGCGGACTTCAACGTTTTTCATCGCGTTCTTTGTGTCAAATATTGCTTTTGCATGTCTCTGAACGAACTCGTAGTCAATATTCGTATGCGCACACGCGATCACGACAATATCCGCCTCTTCGAGCGCAGCGGCGCTGAGCTCGGGAATCGACAACCTGGATTCACCCTTATACTTGTATTCGGGAATCCAGGGATCGTAGTAGCTTACATCCATGGAACGCACCTCGAGCCTCTCGATAAGACGAAGCGCAGGGCTCTCACGATAGTCGTCTATGTCCTGCTTGTAGGCCACACCAAGCACGAGCACCTTGGCACCTTTGGCAGCTTTTCCTGCATCATTCAGTATGCGAGCAGTTCTACTTGCGCACCATTCGGGCATGCCATCGTTTACGGTCATGGACGCCTCAATCATGGACGTATGGAATCCATATTCGCGCGCTTTCCACGTAAGGTAGTATGGATCGAGCGGAATACAGTGTCCCCCGAGACCAGGGCCGGGGTAAAACGCCGTGAATCCGTATGGCTTGGTCTTCGCTGCATCAATGACTTCCCAAACATCAATGTCCATTCGATCGCAAAGCATCGCCATTTCGTTGACGAGGCCGATGTTTATGTTTCGGTAGGTGTTTTCCAAAATCTTTTCCATTTCGGCGACTGCCGGGCTTGATACTCGAGTTACGCCTCCATCAAGCACAGCCTCGTAAATTGCCGAAATGCATTCGAGGGCATCTGCGCCCACAGCACCAACTACCTTCGGGGTATTCTTCGTCTTGTAGATTAAGTTACCCGGATCGACCCTTTCGGGGCTGAAACCAAGGTAGAAACCTTCCCCGCATTTTAAACCTGAGCCTTGTTCAAGGATTGGAAGAATGAGCTCTTCGGTTGTGCCGGGATAGGTTGTTGATTCGAGCACCACCATTGTTCCCTCTTGGATAAAAGGCGCGATTTCGCGCGCAGAAGATTCCATATATGAAGTATCAGGCTGTTGATGCGCATCCAGAGGTGTTGGAACACATATTGCGACAAACCCGCATTCTGATATGCGAGAGAAGTCAGTCGTGGCTTCAAGCATGCCGCTAGCTACTAGCTGCGTTAAGTCTTCTTGAACCACATCTCCGATATAGTTCTCTCCGCGATTTACCATGTTGACTTTTTCTGGTTGCACATCAAAACCAACAACCTTAAAGCCAGCCTTAGCTTTTTCGACTGCCAAAGGAAGCCCCACATAGCCAAGCCCTACTGTACCGCAAACAACTTTGCGGTTAGCAATTCTCTCTAATGTTCTATCCGAATTCATCTTAGTTCTCCTTTAAATAATCTATTACGTTCGCCATTCCTCTTTCGATACTTACATGTCTTTCCGCATATTCTCTAATACGTGATATAAGCGCTATCTCTTCTTCGCGCTTCACCAAGGTGTCATAAAACGCAATGAACTGATTGAAGTCAAGCGGACTGTCATCGTCTGGAATTTTCAAGCAAAAATCGACCGGCTCCTCAAGGAACACATCAATATCACCGGAATAGACAAACGGAATACCTTTTGCGAGGTATTCACGGGTTTTAAGCGTTGACGCAACAGATAATCCGATACGATGCATTCCAAGCGAAGCTACAGCGAATGAACATCGATCGTATACGGCATCCATTTCGTTACGACCACACTGTCCATAAAACGTTATCCTCTTATCTAACTTCACTGAACTTACCAATAATTGTAGATTTTTAAGCTGTGGGCCTTCCCCAAGAAGATGCAGGTGGATATCACGATGGCTCTTTATTGTATCGTCGCTATAATATTGGCTCATTCCTCTAATGAGCCTATCGACCCCATGCCACTCTGAGAAGGCCGCTACACAGATAAGATTAATTGTTTCAAAATCCTTCGAAGCCGCTCTTGCTGAAATACAACCCATGTCGATTCCATTAATCATCGACAACGTTGGAACCCCCCAAATGCTCTCATGGCCAGATAAATCGGCTATTCTATCAACATATTTCGAGAGTAATTTACGATTTCTTCGGTCAATAGCCAAATATGGCAGCGACCTAAAATCATGCATTTCTTTGTCATATGGAAAGGTCGGGATCTCAAGAATGATTCTTGCATACCGATTGTTTAACTTGATTTTACGAAGGTAATCTATAAAACCTTTGCTAAAGTAATACGGCTTTCTAATGTAATAAATAGAGTAATCGCCATTAAATACAGCATCCCAATCGCGTCCATCATCTCCAAAGGGAATTCTGCTGCTTAGCTTAACAAGTGGAGATTGATTAATACCAACCGACAATAAATCACACTGAAAACCCGCGTTTTCAAAGCAGCTTTTTTGGGCCCTGATTTTTGTTGCAACTCCAGGATACTTTTTTTCTGCAACATTAAAACCCTCAACGACTAAAGCAATTTTCTGCACGTTAAGCTCCGTACAATTGATTACCTTACAACTTGCATCATTGCTATGGATGACATTAGTTAGAACGATGCGTAATAATGCTTGAAATATGAGTAATTGTCGAAAGGGCAATCACTCGTCTATTCGCCATCAGCACTACCATGTGTTTTCTTACCTTTCCCAAGTACCTTAGCCCTTCTGAACAATAAGCCATCTTAAATTCAGGATTATCAACCATCTCGGTTACAAGCCTCTTCTTATCGCCTACCTTCAACGGAGCGCCCATAAGAAGAGATGCCTGCAAACTCATCTGCCTAAGAAACAATGCGTGTAGTTTACCAACCGGAACAGAAGACCCCCATTGAGAGTAATACTCAAGCATTTTGCGATAAACATAACGTAAATCTTCAGAGCGTACCAAGCTAAAACTACCCCTCGTGACGCTTGCATCGCTCTCCCTATAGTAATAGAGGATTTCGTTTAGCACGCCACAACTTGAAGCATTTGTGAGCGCTTTGGCCGTAATTAATTTATCTTCCGCCATATTCAAACGGACTTGCTCTTTTTCTGCGATCAGATCTCTCAAACAAGATTTGCGTATTACCTTTAGAGCGGCGTTATTAAAAGTATCTTCTACAAGAACGAGATCTCGAAGAGATTTAATCGAAGGATGTTCGCCATAATCTTGTGGTACACGTAATTGCCTCGAAAAATCATCTTCACAAAATTTGGTATTTCGACAGCATAAGAAGGAGACTATGTCGACGGGTTTTTTTGATAAGTATTCTGCAATGCTATGCAACGCTGTCGGAGCGAGCATGTCATCCCCGTCGAGAAAAACGCAATACTCTCCCCTCGCGCCGCGAAGACCGGTCTTTCTTGCTTCATATAGACCCCTGTTTTCTTGCCTTATATAAGAAAATAGATTGGGGTATTCAGTTGCATACTCCGCAACAATTGATGGCACGTTATCGTCGGATCCGTCATCAACACAAACGATCTCATACATCGGCGGATCAATTTGACCAATAACCGAACTGATGCAATCCTCAAGAAACAGGCCAACATTGTATGCTGCAATAATTACAGATAGCAAAACAGCTTTTGACTCACTATCGATCTCGCTAGATTCCAAGTAATCCTGATGCATACGGGAACACCTCGTCAAAACCTTTGAAAATATAAAAATAGAACGAGACAAAGCATGCTCCTGCAATCAATAAACCAAGATCGAAACTAATCTTTAGTCTATCCTTGCTAACGCAAACAGATAATAAAAGCAGAATTGCCATCAGCGGATAATAAGAAAGCCTAACAAGCCACTGGCTTAGAATTGTTATCGGGAACAATGCTATTGTCGAAATTGCTATTGCAACAAGAAGCAAAAGAAGATGATCAGCTTTACCTGTCTGTTTGATGTAAATCATTATCTCAAGTAACACACAACCCAAGACAAACACTGGATATGCAAAATGCAACTCATATCCGACTTTGTTGACATAGTAACCGTATCTCTCACCGAAAAAGGTCATTAAAATTGTTGGCAAATCAGGGATGAGAATCCAGAAAACTAGAATCCCGATAACGAACAACGGTACTACTGTTTTTGCATAACTGCGAGCCTGAACCTCTCCATTCTTAATTGTAAATAATGCGTTCAATACCATCCAATAGAAAATGACAATAAAAGCTGAAAAGTGAAACAGAATCGCACAAACTGCTGAAACAATTGCCTTTTTGTTCTTCGACGTGAGAATCTGCGAAAGACAGAGCGTCGCGAATGACAAAGCAATACCTTGCCGCATCATGTTCAGACCAAGCCCATAAAACACGATAAGGTAAAAAAGGAACGGAACCCATACTCGACGGCCATTACACATGTTGGCTATAGCGAAGTATATTGGCACTATTATTAGTAGTTCTATCGCAAACCAATAGCAGAAAAGGCTGTTCGTAATAGAAGCAACGCTATACGCAAGCAATACGAAAAGAGGTTCAGGATCCCAAGAAGTTTGATGGCACAATTGAGCATAATCGAGAAGACCGCTAGACTGATGTACAAGATTAAAAAAAAGAATTCCATACCCTCTTGTATCGGTGCCAACGCCAATATCCCGCATTCCAGCTAGAATACAGGGAAGCAAAACCGCAATAACTACAAGTGCGGTCGAAACAGCTCCTTTGCAAGAATTCGTTATTTGAAACCTGTCGGAAGCAGCAAGCAATATTGCACTAACTGCGAATACTGTAATATAGGGAATCATAGAATCATCCCGTATGCGGACGCAACCGAAACAGTGTTAGAATCCATTGTCACTCGATTTAGCTAGAATCGTTTTCATTCTTTCAAAGTATCAAAGAGCGAACAATCTCATTGAAGTCGGTATAACCATATATTTATAACTATATCGACTTCAATGACGCGCATTTTTGCCCAGCTGACTCCTTCACATCTGAAACTAAAAACTGCGTCTTCCTTTCTTTCATTATCTTAAATACAGCGAGCGCCTCGGAGAAGCCGGAAACGGCAAGGGATCGAGGGTTACGCAATGTTTCAGCACAGCCGCCTACATTGTACGTTATTACCGGAGTGCCACAAGCTTCCGCTTCAAGATTAACTGTTGGATAATTATCTTCTCGAGTCGGGTTAAAAAACACATCAGCCGCCGAATACGCCTCTACTAATTCTTTCTGAGATTCTGTTCGAGGAAGAGCGATCAGTGATCCTTTAGTATGTCGAATCTGTTTGCTATCAAGCCCAATGACGACTATTGCGCACGAATCCCCCAATTCATTATTAAGGCGAACAAAATCATTCAGCCCTTTACGTTCCGTCCACGGGCTAGCGACACCAAGTATCATAAACTTGTCACCAACTCCGTATCGCGCTCGATAATCACTATTCGTCGGAACAAAAACTGCTCTATTGACGTTATTGTTGTGCACTTCAATTGGATATTTAGCCAAAAAGCTTTCTCTTACTAGTCGAGCAAGCCATTCCGATGGAGTATAGATTGTCAAACGATCAGACGACAATAGATTGAAAATCCGCTTCTTATCTTGATAGTTTCGTTTTATGCTCGTTTTTAATCCAAAAGCTGGATATCTGCTTTCTATTGGGCGTGGACAAGAGCAATCGCAACAACTCTTCCACATGCTGCAATCTTCAGCAGTAAAATACATACAAAACCCAGTAAATGCCCAGCAATCATGTAACGTCCATATTACGTTACATTTTGATTTTTCAAGCCATTTAAATAGCATTTCGATATTGAGATAGTTACCGAGCAGCGAATGCAGATGAACAACATCAGGGTCTATTTGATCAAGGTGCTTTAAGAGTCTAGCTGTTGGTCGCCTTGAATGAAAGCTATATCGACCATCAAACCGCGTTAACAGTTTATCGATGAAGTGTTCTCCGTCTGAAACCAAACGAACCTGGTGATCATCAATTGTTTGCTTTCCAACCCCCCAAAAAACGTATGAATCGTGCCCCTCACGAATGAGCTCCCTGTGCCTATCGAAGATTACTGATTCAGCCCATCCTGTTGAATAAGCGTTAATCTGGACGTATTTCATCGAACAAAGTCACCATTGCCCTTCGTTCTTGCGTGTTCGCAAATCATACCGACCGCAGCCCCTCTTTGACTTTCGCGATTATTTCGCCATACGGTAAAGGTAACTTAAGCATTCTCTTCAAGTAAGCTGGTTTCCAATAGCAAGCTTCTAAATCATCTGCAAAATCCGAAGGATGCATCAATGCATCCGATATTCTCATCGGCGTAGCCAGGTTCGCCATTCCATAGTCAAGGAAAGGAGCCGAGCCAAACAGTTCTGCCTCCTCACTTGACGGGTTGATACCCAACTTGTCAAATGCAGCCAATAGGTTCTTTGGCGTAAACTCAAAGTACATTTTTAAATTGTGATGTTTGGCATCCCCAACAAACGCAAGCGCAGCTGATTGAAGCTGTTTAATTACATCACCAAATTCGCTTCCTTGAAACTCATATGGCGCAAGGACAGGAACAGATCTCCCTCGCTCAAAAACAAAGCGTAGCACGGTACCATGCTGAGCGCTAAAGAAGGTCTCATAGAGCGCGTTGTAAATCCCTTGCCTCGCCAAAACCCGAGAATCCGTGTCAAAATCAAAGAGAAAGCCCTTCATGGCCGAGCTGTAATCAACATCCTTACCAGGTGAAGGCCTTAACCCCGTATAATAACCAAACACTTCGACATCCAAGCCTAAGTCAGCACATTTGGACACGATTGCACGCTGAGTGCTTCCAGACCAACCAATGTCAACGAAACCAACCCTGCTCTCGTTAGCGAACGTCTCTTCAATGTAACTCGAGAGTGCCAAGTCTTCATCGGCTGCGTTTTCGTTCACAATCTCTTTTATGGAATCGTAAAACCCCGCAAGTGCTTCTCTCTCCGCGACTTCGCGCATGTCAATCTGTTCGGTAGGCCGTAAGCCGAACAATTCCATTTGGTCCCGAACACTTGATATATCGATTCCAAGTGCATTAACCAAAGATTCTACTGTTACCGAGGCCCTATCTAAGCCCACATGGCTAATTGCATCCGCTAAACTCTCGCATCTACATAGCAGGGGAACCGTCATAGCCCGTCTCGATCCATAAAGATAATGTGTATTCGCATCGGGAAAGAGTATTTCATAAGCACGCTTTATCACTAATCCATCGCGCGCAACGAAATACAGGCTGTCAACGCCATCTAACAAAGACTCCTCATGAAGCCAATTGCAAAACGCATAAAGAAGTGGACCCAGAATAGAATATCCGATTTCGCATTCATGATTTGCCAACTCATCATCACTCAAAGCCCTGAAGTCTAAATCAGACGCATGTCGTTTGTTGAGCCTATTGCGCGCCCTTCTTATGAAAGTACGCCTTTCGAGATTCAATCTCAACTTGTCGTTTATGGCGATTCCCAAAGTCTTCGGCACAGATGAGTCAGCATGATCGTCATCTCCAACATGCAGCAGATGATTGGCGGGAATATCCAAATCATCTAAAACAAAACTAAATAGATTGCCACTCGATTTCCTCAACCCGATCTCAGATGATAGGTACAGCCCCTCGTATCCACTGATCCCGCATGATTTCAATATCCTCTCTATTGTGTACTTAGGTAAATACATATCGGAAACGAGCACAACTCGATCGCCGCCCGCAACGAGCTCGCGCAGTTTAGCCACGGTACGTTTTATTGGGACAGCGAGATCCACCTCGGCCTGCTCCTCAAGTGTCTTCAATGCATTGAGTGTCTTAATGTCGTAATCTTCGTTGAAATGACAGTAGATTTCTTCAAGCGTTACTTCTTCGCTATCAGAAGAACGGCGAGCAGCAACCTCTGCAGCAATTCGGTCTTCAGGATATGAATCCGGACAAAAGACACCACGCTTGCAAGCAGAGTTTAGTACACAGCGGAACAAGCCCGCAGGTTGCTTAACGCAACGCGTAACTAACGTGTCAAATATGTCAAACGAATACACAATGTTGATATCTGAAGAACCCATCGCTGAATCAGCGCTCGAACCGAGTATACGTTTTGCCTTTCCAAGGTCATGTTCAGGAAGCACTTCGATTCTCTGCGCGCCAAGAGTCGTGGCGTAACATCGCACATCATTCAGAAACTTATCCGTCACCAGTCCCTGCAAATCCACAGTTCTTACCCATATTTGCAGGTTGTATACCGAAAGGGCGTCCACCATCCTCGTGTAAAACTCATCTATAACACAAGATTCTCCACCATCCGCCAGATGCAGTTTTGGCTTGAAATCAACGATTAGTAAATCTGCATGCTTGCATGCAAGCTCAATTGAAGCGCTGTCAGCAAACAAGGATGTTTCTATGGCCAAATGCACCCCATTTTCATGTAGTCGATTCCAAACGGGAACCAAAGCTTCTGCCTGCAGCAAAGGCTCTCCGCCAGAAAAAGTAACACCGCCATCCTCCCCAAAATACGCTTGGTCCCTCAGCAATTCCTCTGCTAACTCTTCTGGATTAGCCTCGAGAACCGGAAACGCCTTGCTCTCGATAAGATTCTCTGGATTGCAACACCACGGACATCGAAGGCCACATCCAAAAAGAAAAACAGTCGTACGAATACCGGGCCCATCATGCAGACAAAAGCGCTGAATACGCGTGTAGCGAATCTTCGTCATGATATCGCCTCGAGTTCCAATGCCCGCTCAATCAGGTAATTCTTATATGAATTGGGCAAATCATCAAAATACGCAGAGAAGCCCCAAACACGCACCACGAGCCCTGGGTACTTGCCGGGATTGTCTTTGGCATCAATCAGCGTAGTTGAATCCAAAACGTTCATCTGCATCTGGAAGAACCCAACGCTCATGGAAGCAATTAAGAAATCCGCAAACTTCTTCGGATGCTCTGCAAGCAGGTTTGGAGCAACGAAGAAATCAACAACATTACCGTTAAAACGGTGTCCCGAGTAATCAAGCGCGCCCGAGAAGTTTACTAACTCTGTGTAAACCGCTGACCCGCTCGAGATGTGTACCGTATAGGGTTCGCCTGCGCGACGACCAGAAAGGTCTGCAGGACCGCCTTTACCAAGCATGATATAGGCAGGCGAGCTCAAGCCGAATTTCACCTTCCCTCCGAAAGGATTGCGGTAGCCCCTCGAAATAGCATCAAGATGCTCGGTTAGCATATTTGTTATCTCCGCAGAGCAACCCGCATCGGAGCCAAAGCAGCGCCCACCCTTTAAGGATGCAACAACTTCGCCATACCCTTTGAAATCAGATGCGAGCAGTTTCTGCAACCCCGCAACAGAGGCGCCGCGCTCCATGAGCCACCACAGGTTGAAGACTGAGTCGACAACGTTTGCGAGGCCAACCGTCGTCACGCCGTAGTTGCAATACCGTGCTCCTCCGCAAGAAATGTCGACGCGTGACTGAACGCATTCGGGATAAAGCAGAGAAACAAGCGGATCTTCCGCCCATTTGAACTCGTCGAGCGACAACAGGAAACTCGCAAATGCATCACCCAACGCGATAGTGCAATCCACAAGCACATCTTCAAAGCTTTCGTTGCCATCGAGCAGCATGAAAGCATCGAAAAAAGCTGCACATGCGTCAAACACGGCCATGTTGTTCTGCCCAATTGACTTCCCAGGCACAAGCGGCTCCCAGCAGGCGGACACGCAATAGTCATGCGCATCGTCAAACTCAACGCCAAAAGCCTTTAATTCCGGAATAACCCTATCGTCATTAGACAGCAAAGGGCTTCCCGTTGACGATCTAAGAGCCTTAATGACCTTATCCACAAGGTCGCGCGGCATCCCTGCCGATACTCGCAAGAAAACCTTTGGGTCAGGATAGCCTAGCTCCGCCTGGCATTCCAGGAAAAGATCTGTTAGTCCGTTTCGGAAATATGAACCATCAGGCTCAAGTCCACCTAAAACTATAATTTGGCCTATGTCGCCCATAAGGGCATCGCTCTTATAGTCATAGTGCCCATGCAGGACAGATAGGAAATCAAACACCATTTCCCTTGCTAACTGCTCATTGATTACACCTTCGGCTAGGTCGGTTTCGTAGAGCCCCCCAAGAACCTTATCGAGCCGACCAAGCCCGTTCAGGCGATGGC
>AUXO016971294.1_pt1 | contig 11653 bp, 10 predicted proteins | sample 768731 | NCBI WGS metagenome assembly AUXO01 (sample SAMN02715735, study PRJNA202380) | gut metagenome | biome: sheep rumen | host: Ovis aries | place: New Zealand: Palmerston North | reverse complement strand
ATTTTCAACTATATTGTCAAAATTTTTGCTTCTGCTATGTAGTGTTGTAGTTGTTGCTCCCGCCTGCAAAAGCAAACGAGCCATTGGTTTTGAGACCAAATTAGAATTGCCAAAAATCACCGCATTTTTACCTTCAATTTTTTCTCCATTTTTTAAAAGTGTTTCTTCAATCAAATGCAAACAACCCAAAGGAGTACAAGGTATAAAAGGAATTGTTTTTCCTAACTCTTTAAATTTATCAATTTTTTCATCAACATTGTCTTCAAAAACTTCATTGATTTTATAAGGAACATTTTTACTACAAGTTAAAAGCCCAGCATTAAAAGGATGAAGCCCGTCAATATCTTTTTGCGGCAAAATATGCAATAAAACCTTGCTCGCATCTATATGTTGAGGTAGAGGCATTTGAACTATCATCCCGCAAATTTCATCGTTTTCGTTAACTTTTTCAACCTCTTCTATCAAAGCTTTTTCTTTAATATCATCTGAAAATCTTTTTAGCTCCGCAACAATTCCAACCTCGCTGGCAATTTTCATTTTCTGTCTCACATAAATCTCGCTGGCAGTATTATTTCCAACTAACACAATCGCAATTTTCGGTTTAATACCAAATTTTTTATTAAATTCACTCAATTCAACAGCTAACTTTTTTCTTATTTCAACCGCAAAACCAAGACCATCTATTTTATTTTTTTCAAAATCATCAACTGACATTTTTTGAATAAAAACAACAAACTACAAGCTTCCACCTTATAAAAAGCAAGTTTTCTTGATTTTTATGTTATAAAAAATTCGATGTTCCATATGGAACACAAAACGAAATGTTTAATTATTGGCTCTGGCGTCGCTGGTTGCACGGCTGGAATTTATACCGGAAGAGCCGGCCTTGAACCAATAATAATTTGCGGAGAAGTTGGCGGACAATTAGCTACAACTAACGAGGTTGAAAACTTTCCCGGTTTTGAAAATATCAAAGGTGGAGAGTTGACTGAAAAAATGAGAATTCAAGCTGAAAAATGCGGAGCAAAAACAATAAACGATGTAATCACGGAAGTTGACGTAAGTAAAAGACCTTTCGTCTGTAAAGGCAATGGAAATATTTACGTTGCAGACACTATTATCGTAGCAACAGGTGCGAAAGCAAAATGGCTTGGCGTAAAAGGCGAAGAAGAATATAAAGGTTTTGGTGTTTCCGCTTGTGCTGTTTGCGATGGGAATTTCTACAAAGGCAAAAATGTCGCAGTCATAGGCGGAGGAAATACAGCGGTATCAGAAGCAATTTACTTGTCAAAAATTGCAAAATCAGTTGTTTTGATACACAGAAATAGCAATTTTAAAGCTGAAAAAGTGCTTTTAAAGCAATTAAATGAAATTGAAAACATACAAATAAAAACTCCATTTACAACCGAGGAAATACTTGGAGACAGCGATTTTATGGGAAAATTTGTAAATGGTATAAAATTAAAAAATAACGATACTGGTGAAGTTGAAGAAATACAACTTGATGGCGTTTTTGTTGCCATCGGACATAAACCTTGTAGTGATTTATTTCAAGGTAAATTAGAATTAAATGAACGAGGATACATCAAAACAGACGCAATTACAAAAGAAACGAGCGTTAAAGGCATTTTTGCTTGCGGAGACGTTCAAGATGAATACCATAAACAAGCAATTATCGCCTGCGGAACTGCTTGCGTTTGTGCTTTGGAAGTTGAAAGACTACTTGCAAGCGAGAAAAAATAAAAAAAATCCATTTTTTTTTAAAAAACGATTGGCAAAGAGTAGTAAAACAAAAAAAGAAAACAAACGGAAAATTGAAACAATGATTTAAATTAAAAGAAGACGAAATGTCGACACCATTGACAATCAATTATTCGGTTTTGCGTTTCTTGTTATCCGGAGAAAACAAATTGATTTCATTTTTCACTCCAAGTTTTTCTTTCAAGACATTGTATTGTCTCTCGAACTTATCAAAAATAATTGGCAAATTAACATCTTTCTTTCCCAGTCCGTTCTTATGTTTCATTGGGAAAGTAATCATAAAGAAATTACACTATAAAATTACGACCGCCATCAAGCAACCACCAATCATTGACAGGAATATGTTCGCAAGGGCTCCCATTAGCTCCGGCACAAGGACTTTTTAATTGCTGATCATACTCCTTCTTGCTAAAAACAGAGCAAGAAGACAGAAATAAACCAAATATAAACAACAAAAAAAAATGCTTCACAAAAAACAAAATTAACGATTTGTAATAGAAACATCTAAACCAATACCGGCTGGAAATTCCATTTTAGAAACTTCCTCCATCAAGCTTGATTCAACATTCAAAACTCTTACAAGACGAGTATATGTAATCTTCGCAAAATGTTCCATAGAGTGCTTATCAACGTGTGGAGAACGAGTAACGGTTAACCTTTCTATTTTTCTTGGCATAGGAATTGGTCCACAGACATTACCGCCGGCTTCTTTTACAGAAGCAACAAATTTTTTTACAGCCTCATCAAGAGCAGAACTACTATACGAATAAAATTTAACGCTCAAATTTTGCAAACTCACAACAAAACCAAGGAATCGGAAAAACGGAATTTTTATTTTGCAAGTATTTTATTCACTTGATTATTATTTGTGAAATCCAAAGTTGCGGGCATATGAAGTTGTTTTCTTATAATTTTTTCCTCTTTTTAACATTTTCAACCATATCGTTGTTCTCTTTTTCAGGCACTTCTTTCGGAAATAACTTCCAAAAGGAAACTTACATTGTCCAACCAGGGGACAACATTTATCGCATATCGCTCGCAACGGGAATGACGCAAAAAGAAATTTTAGAAGCTAACAATTTAAATGACGAAAAAATATTTGTAGGACAAAAATTGATTGTTAAGAAAAACGCAAAAATAGAAGAACAGAGCAAGAGAAATGACGAACAAAAAAAAGAAGAAGCTCAAAAAACTCAACAAGAAAAAAAAGATAGCAATAAGAATGAAACCAAACAAAGAGATGAGGTAAATGTTAAAGATGTGGCAACGACAGAAAATAATACTTTTATAGGTAATTCAACATTTATATGGCCTACAAGAGGAACAATTATCGCGGGATTTAAATACAAAACCAAAACAGGAAATCTTGAAGGTGTAAATATTGGTTGTGAAGACGGGTCGGCAGTTAGAGCAGTTTCGGCCGGTGAAGTTGTTTATAATGATACGATTGATGGCTTTGGGAATGTTATTTTAATAAAACACTATAACGGCTTTATAAGTGCCTATGGATATACGGAACCATTGATTGCAAAAAAAGAAAAAGTTATAAAAGGACAAATAATTGCACACGTAGCGAAACCAAAAAATTCAAAAAGATCAATTCTATATTTCTCCATTAGAAAAAATGGAAAGTCATACGACCCTGAAAAACTGATACAAACAAAAATAAGCAATTAAAACCATTAAATATGCTTTTGGATGCGATTAAAAATAATGTAGATGATATAATCTCGCTGTTGGAATACGTTGGCAATTTCATCGTCAACGAACAAAAAAAGGGCAATTATAATGTAATAACAAAGCCAGATAAAAGCTTACTCACCGACCTTGACGTTATGTCTGAAAAACTAATAAAAGACGAGCTAATTGGACTATTTGGAAATGTTGGAATTATATCAGAAGAAAACGAAGAACAAGAAAATATAGAAATAGCAAAAAATGATTTTTTTTTCTTGCTTGACCCAATTGATGGAACTGAAAGTTTTCATAACGGCAAAAACTTCACAATAAACCTCGCTTTTTGTGTTAAAAACGAACCAAAAATTGGCTTTATACATAGTCCACTAAAAAAAACAACAATTTTTGGCGACGGAGAAAATGCTTACCGCAAAGTCAAAACAAAAATAATAAAATTACAAAGTTATAGCAAACAGAAAAAAACAAACAAAGAAATAACAAACGAAGATGAAAAAAAAATAAGATTAGGAATTGGTGTTCATAATTTTCAAAACAAAAGACTTGTAAATGAAATAATAAGAATTATGAGCTTAAAAACTTATTCTCTTACAGAAGCAGATTTCAAACCTCGCAGTGCAATGGAAAAAGTTTTTTCAATAATAGATGGAGAAGTTGATGCTTTTTTTACTTCAAGCAAATGCAAAGATTGGGACATTTTGCCGTCTTTGCCAATTTTGCAAGCCATGGACTTATTTTTTTACACAAAAAACCAAAGGGTTTATAATGACGGAAACTTCAATTCCGGTGCCTTTTTCGTTGCCAATAACCAAGAACTGCTGGACGACTTATTGCAAACAATGAGGCAAATTTATAAAAATGGTAATCTCTAAAAAAAATATGTCATCTTACCTAAAAATAGGGACATTTTTAAAAAACTTTTCATCAAAAAAAAATAACTCCCTTATTCTCAAAAAGAAAAATAACAGCAAAATCGCAACAATTCTCATTTTATTCATTACCTCAATCATTGTTATCTTTTTCGTGAAGATAGTTTTTATATTAAATAACCACCAATACGATTTTAAACATTACTCCTACGGAGCAGAAAACAATTTTAAACGCATGAACATATTAGACAGAAATGGCGAAATATTGGTTTCCGATGAAGAAATATATGAACTATATTTGCAACCATATAGAATGAATGATGTTTATAAAAATGTTCAAAAAATTCAAAAAATCTTGCCAAATGTTTCAAAAAATTTACTTGAGAGAATTACAACAAGAAAAGATGAAAGCAAAAAACTTTTTTTAAAAAAAGGTATTACAATACAACAGAAACAAGCACTTTTAGATGAAGAAATTGATGGACTGGTTTTTGAAAATTCTAAAAAAAGATTTTATCAAAATTCTTCAACAAACAGCATTACAGGATATTGCACAAGCTCCGATGAATGTATTTCCGGAATAGAAAAAAGCATGAATTCCTACATCAAAACAAAAAACAACAAACCGCTACAACTCTCCGTAGATTTAAAAATACAAAATATAGTCAGAGATGTAATGAAAAAAAAAATGGAAGAAACAAAATCCGTGGGAGCTGTTGGCATCATTATGAAAATTAAAACTGGAGAGGTAATATCAGCTGTTAGTCTTCCAGATTGTGATTATAACAATTACAATTCTTGTAAAAATGATGAAATATTTAACCGCGTTAGCTTCGGAACTTACGAACTTGGCTCAATTTTCAAATTATTTTCTGCAGCATTGGCATTAAAAGTTGGAATTTCACCATACAAAAAATACGAAAGAAAGGCTTATAAAATAGATGAAAATTATACAATACACGATATAAACGAAAGAGACAAAAAAGGCGGAGCACTTGATTTATTTGAAATGACAAGAATATCTTCAAATGTTTGTTTTGCAAAACTTATGGAAGATATTTCAACAAAAGACCATATATCTTTCTTTAAAGAACTTGGACTTTTATCGCCATTAAATGTTGAAATAGCTGAAATTGCAAAACCAATATATCCGCAGATTTGGAATACCACAAACAGAGCAAGCATTTCTTACGGGTATGCAATGGCGGTCTCTCCATTACAATATGTTTCTGCCTTAGCATCGTTGGTTAAAAATCGCCCAGTAAGAGCAACTTTTATAAAGACGAGCAATATTGAAGAAAATAATATAAAAAATCATTATTTAACTAATGAACAATCTGATATATTTAAAGACATTATGAGACAGGTAATAACAGATGGTGGTGGACGAGGTGCTTATATTGATGAATACGATATTGGAGGAAAAACCGGAACGGCAATACAATTAAAAAACGGAAAATACGACAAACACTCAATGATTTTGTCATTTGTTGCAGTATCTCCAATGGCAGATCCGGAATATGTATTTTTTGCGATGCTTGAAAAACCAAAGGTTGATGCAAGTAATAATTGGCGTTTTACGGCTTCCGGCATTCTTGGGCCAGTTATGAGAGATATAATATCAACTACTGGACCAATGTTAAATTTAAAAAAAATTTAAATAGTCTATGATTCAATAATTTTGGGTACAAAAATCAGACAATTTTTATGAAAATATCGTTTTCTTTTGCAAATTTCAAAACTTCTTCCTTTTGAATTAACAAAACTGAATTTTTTTCTATCGCAATACCAGCATAGTTATTTTTTACCAATGATTTTATCGTTTCAATGCCAATTGACGGTAAGTCAAGCTTTCTGCTCTGCCCTATTTTACTTATTTTAATTAAAATCGGTCTTTTATCACCATCGTAAGCATAACTTCCGCATCTATCAATTAACTTCGCCGTTCCTTCAATGCCTTCTATACCAAGAACTCTACCTTTTTGAATTACTATCGCTTGCCCTACATCATATTTTGACAACGAATTTAAAATCGAAATTCCGTATTCAATATCACCTTCATAACTCTTTGTTTTTTCATTATTTACTTCATCCTTTTCATTTGATAATAATGACGGAAGAATTTCTTGAACCGCAACAACCTCGCAACCTATTGATTTCAAAATATTTTCAGCCAATAAAAGCAGAAAATTATCACCCCTCTGTTTTGAAATAAAAAACCTAACCAAACAAATAATAATCCTCAAATTTAAAACTTTCAAAAATGAAAAAAAGGAAACATTATTTTTGAATTTAATACCACCACAACAAATGACCTTATTCACTTTTTCACTTCTGATACTATTTAAAAACTCGCTTGGATTTTCAAGAAAAACTCGCTTAACAAAATAACCATTTTCCTCAAAAAAATTATAGTTCTTCTCATCCAAAGAAAAAATTTTTAATTCTTCACCTTTCTCAATTATTTCTTTTGCAATAATTCTTGGTAAAAAACCATTTCCAGATATTAAACCAAAGGCACTTTTTGATTCCGTCATTCTTTTTTAGTTACAATGGCAATACACTTTTTATTGTCAAAAGTGCTTTTATGGAAAGCCATATTCCAGAAAGACCAAAAAATGCTACAACAAAACTTACCACAACTAGCAAACCATCTCTGACAATTAAACCGATGCTTAATAAAACCCCAGCGAAAGCCGGAACCATACAAACAAAAGGTATTGGAATCGCCGAGCTTATGGCCATAACAAACAATAAAAGATTGTAGACTTTATCTAATCTTTGCGAAACGAAAATAACAAATCGTCTTTTTGTAATACTTTCCATCTTTATTAAATATGCCTTTGAAACACCATCTATTTTCCTAACAATGTTTTTATTTATCTTAAAATTTGCTATAAAGCTCGGTATCCATATTTGTTTTTTACCACAGACCATTTGTGCGGTAATAAAAATCGCAGGTATAGCCAAGATTATTGAACACCCCGGAGGAATTGGTAAAGGCAAGATCACGAGACAAAATGTTGCAAATGTGGCAATATATGAAGAATCCCTACCTATCAAGTAAAATAACCTCGAAACTGATATACCCCGCTTCCTTGTGCTGTTGTTAATCCTTGAAAATATTGAAGAAAACTCCCAACCTACTCGCATATTTCTAAAAAAATAACACAAAATTTTAACATTTTTATTAAAATTCTCAAATTATTTGCTTTTTTATAAAAAAACAACACAATTGTTGCAAAAGTTTTATGCAAATTCTAAAAAAAGCTTTCCCAGCAAAAATTGTAGTTCTCACGTTTTTATTCTTTACATACTCAACCAATAATGTGAATGCAGTGTCAACATATTACACAGATAACGACTACGAATCCACAAGTATCTATGCGGATATAAGAACAGAAAATATTAACGATAACAAAAAAACTTTAACAATAAGTAGTCAAAAAACAACAAATACAAGCAACAATGAACCAAAGAAAATATACAATACAATAATAGTAAAAGGACCAAGTAATAAGCAAAAAGCAGAAAAAAAAGTTATAAAAGAAGAACCGGCAATAAAAAGTGCTCCTGTTCAGGAAAAACAACCAAAGCAAGAAGCGACTAAAAAGGTGGATGATAAAAAAAATACTTCAACTCAAAAAAACGAAGAAAACAAAATAACAGCAGTTGGGGAATTTTTTAAGACTTTAATCAACAGAGCATCAAATCCTTTTTACCAGAAAAAAAATGATTCTTGGTATGTTTATGCTCTCATAAATTATGGTGTATCTTCGAAAGGCAATTTAGAATTATCAGCACAACAAGATCAACAAGAAACATCAACGGCAAAGACATCTTCAATATCATCAAAAACAGGCTGGGAAGGTAGCGGTTTTGGATTTACCGCTGGTCTTAAAACATATCTTACAAAAACCCACGTTTCCATATTTTTAAGCCCAGAGGTATTCTATTCTAATTTGAATTTAAACCAAAATTCCGTCGTTTATAATTCAAAGCAATGGTCCGATGCTGTTGCAGTTATAAACAAAGATGGAGTAGCGACCTCATACGGTGCTTCTTATATTCTACCTGTTGAAGTTTCAATTAAACCACAATATATATTCGGCGGTAGCGTTAGAATAGGTTTAACATTCTTAAATACAATTTCAGTATTTGGAAAAGCAAGCATAGGTGGCACAAAAAGCTCTTTATCGTTAAAACCAAGATCCGATTTAATAGACTGGGATAGTCATTTTGGAGAAAACGTTTCAGAAAAACTAAAAAACGATACAATCAACAACGTTGTGGCAGATATAACAAATCCATATCTTGAACGATACGATCCGGAAACAGACGCCTTTATCACGACAAACGAGGCAAATCCAACATTTTTAAAAAATGAAGAATATAGCAATAAATTATCTTTAACCTATGGTCTTGGCGTTGGTGCTGAAGTTACCTTGTGGAACCAACATCTTGTAATGAGAGTGGACTACGACCATTATTTCGTTTCAGGTTCTATAAGCACAAAAGGAACAAAATATCCAAGAATGGAAGCACAAACTCAAACGGTTTCCGCTTCAAACACGGGAATAACCAACATTGACAGCGGAACAAAATGGAAGGCAAAAAATAACTTTGGAATGTTTAAATTTAGCGTTGGTGTATCCTTTTAATTGTTAATTTTTACAGAAAAACACGATTGCGATTAAAAAATACTTGAATTTTATAGTATAAATGAACTAATCGCACCGTTGTTTTTATTATGGCAAAATATTTTGTCGATACTTTTCTTTTAAAGAAACAAAGAATTAAAAACATTATTAAGATATCTATTGCGACAATTATCGCTTTTTTTGTTCTCCTTATTTTTTCAAAAATAACGAGTTTATTCATCTTAAATAGTGCGGTAAAAGAGACGATTGAAAAATTTAAATCAACAGAGAACAACCAAATTGAACTAACAATTGAAAAAAGTTTTTTAAAATCAGAACTAAAAATTAAAGATATGCATATTTCTGTCAATACTGGCGAAATAGACATTACAGAGCTTATTATCAAAAAAGAAAGTGGCTTCATTATACCTTCTTTAATCAGCCTTGTCCCAAAGGGAATAACTTCTTCTCCTGCTAACAGCCAAAAAAAATATGATATCGTCAATAAAGGCGGTGAATACAAAATACTTATAAAGCTAAATCGCTTTTTGACGAAAAAACCAACGTTCGGGGGAGTGAAAATTGAAAAACCAACTAATTTTGTATTCTTGGAAAATAATAATAACATAGGCGATTTTAATCTTGAAATATTAGATATTATAGTTTCAGACTTTGGAACATATACCAACTATAAAGGAAATATGGTTTTCCACGATGGAGATTTTATTCCAAGTGTCATTGTTTTAGACAAACCATTTAAATGGGAAGTAAAGTTTTTTGAAACAAAAAAGACACAAAAATCAAAGCTTTATAGCTCAAAAGACGAAGAAGTTGTGAACAATTTAAACATTGAAAAAATGATCTTTGATTTCGACTTCTCAAAAGTTGAAATATCTGGAAAAAGTATCTACGGAAACCAGCTTTATTCAACTGATTTAAAAGCAAATATAACAAACGACGGAAAGTTTATTGACGCAGTCTTTAATATGATAATGCAGTCAAGAGATGGAGACACAAAAACATTTAAACAAATTCATAAAATTTTAAAAAATGAAATCGTTCCGAAACTCAAAAAAAACAGCGATAGCACAAAGGATACATTAGACTTAACATTCAAAAAGCTTGAAAATGACAACGATATTTCAATAAACGGAGTAATAACAATGACGGAGTTGGTCAACAAGCTCGCTGGTGTTTAATAGAAATATGAAAATTTATAAAGCTTTTTTGTTGTTATCAATTTTGATATCTTCCCTTTTCCTGATGGAAGCCAAGGCTGTAAAGATTGTTGCGATTGTTAACAATGATGTAATAACAGATTACGACATTGAAGAATTATCAAAATCACTTTGTAAAATAGATAAGCGTTTTAAATGCGGTTCGCAAGAGGCTCAACAAGTTGCTTTATTTACATATGTTGAAACAATTTTAAAACAAGAACATATAAAATCTATCGGTGTTGATTTAAAACAATTTAATGAAGGATATAAAGACTATAAACAAAAAACATTGTCAGCACTTAAATTTGGCAATAAAATATCGGAACAATTCAATACGTATTTATACAACGAATACATTTGGGAAATTATGATTTCTTCGCAAATAAAACCGGAAGAAATTACCGAAGAAGCATTGCAAGAACAGGCAAAAAATAAAAACATCAAACTTGATGACAAAAACAGAAATGTCTTAATGCACGAGGTAATGCAACAAAAAGCAAACGAACTATCAAAATCAATGATGGCTGATTTAAAAAAATACTACCTTGTTGAGGTTAAAAGATAATTAAAAAGTCATATCCTACTTATAAAGCTTATTATTATACTGGCTTATCGTTTATTTTATTTATCTATTTTGATAAGACCGCTTTAGCACAACTCAACCTTGCAACCGGAACTCTGTAAGGCGAACAGGAAACATAAGAAAGACCATTTTCAAAACAAAATTTTATAGTCTTTTCGTCTCCTCCGTGCTCTCCGCAAATACCCATACTCATTAGCTTATTTATGCTTTTTCCTCTTCTCACGGCCATTTTTAAAAGCTCACCAACACCACTTTTGTCAATAGTTTTAAAAGGATCGTTTTTCAAAATCTCTTTTTTCAAATACAACCCCAGCATTTCATTAACATCATCCCTACTAAAAGCAAAAGTCGTTTGTGTTAAGTCGTTGGTTCCGAAACTAAAAAAGTCAGCATACTCTGCAATTTTATCCGCCGTCAATGATGCTCTTGGTGTTTCAATCATTGTGCCGATTTCAATTTTATTCAAAATCAATTTTGCTTCCTCCTGTTCTTTTTTATTGCTAAAGCTGTCAATAACAACTTGAATTTTTCTCTCGCAAATAGCTCTGACTTCACGCAACTCTTCCGCATCGCAAACAATCGGAATCATAATTTTTGCTTTTACTTTAATACCTTGATTGCTAACACTTAAAAGTGCCTTCGCAACTGCTTCAACCTGTGCTTCATATATCTCTGGGTAAGTAATTGCCAACCTACAACCACGATGTCCCATCATCGGATTTGTTTCCTTCAAAGAATGAACTCGCTCTCGTAAAGCATCTACATCCTTATTCATATACTTGGATAGCTTTTGCAACTCTTCTTCGTTTTTTGGTAAAAACTCGTGCAACGGCGGGTCTAGAAGGCGAACTATAACCTCTTTTCCATTCATTTGGAAAAAAATCC